>JAABUL010001717.1_pt1 | contig 39851 bp, 67 predicted proteins | sample 5559151 | NCBI WGS metagenome assembly JAABUL01 (sample SAMN10711876, study PRJNA513368) | rock metagenome | isolation source: Antarctica rocks | place: Antarctica: Victoria Land, Pudding Butte sud | reverse complement strand
CGCGTCAGAGGCTGCAGTGCTGAAGACCGGTTACAATTTACAGATGACTGGACGCGAAAAAAAGGGCGAAAATACGTTGTGGATTTCGCGGAAAAGCGAGATGCTCCCCCCTTCTTCATCCCCCTTGATGACAATGCATTTGAGCGCATGTTGGAGATCTCCCGGCAGTTTTTGCCGTCTACACGTGCTCCACGTGTGCGAGATCGCAACGTCATGGCTTTCTGTTCATTCAATGCTGCTGTTCCTCTGCTTTCCACTTGCACATTGTTCAATAGCCCCATTGTGTTCCATCCGCTGGCATTGCACCCACGGCAGTGGCAGTCATGAAGCGCGGCGAAGGCGTGAAGGTCGCTGTTGGCGTGTCTATGCTAGCGGGCCTGTGCAACCCGTTTCTGACAATTCCAGTTCTGACGTGCGACTCTTTCCCTGGGGCTTGCCATTGATATGGTGTCGTGGTCCAGACTGCCTTGTTGCCTATGTTCATGACGTGAAGCACTTCAATCGAGACCCTGGACCGTCGTTCCTCCGCAGGCTGCTCGCCGTCCTGTGGCTGCTTCAGAGGCCCGCACCTAAAGTCTGGACAGGCGTGGCGGCGGCGCCCAAGTGGGTCAGATGGTGAGTGCGGCGCACGCGGCATGGCGTCCTTGAGCACCTCAGGTTGCCATGGTGCATACCAAGGATGATTTTCTTAAGGCGCTGTCTGTCTATCTGCCATGCTGACTTGCATGTACAGCTGACTCGCCTAAAAGCTTTCCGGCGCTGTGAGGCTTTTGTGTTTGTGTCGGCAGGGCGACTGGAACGCTGTATGGCCACATCCAGCGGAACATAGACAACAGCAGCAAGACAGCAGACCTGCAGAGCGCCTCCACGGAGAAGCTGCTGTGGCACGTGGCCATCGGCAGCAACTGCAACAAGGAGGTGCTGGAGGGTCGCCGCAACGTGAAGCCGCGGCAGTCGAAACCCTGCCGCATTGAGGGCTACACGCTGGCGTTCAGCCACCGCGGCCTGCCGTACTGGCGCGCTGCGTGCTCTCGATTGATGTGGTTCTTGAAAGCTCGTGCGAGCGTGCCACGGCCGCCACATCCGTGCAGAAGTATGCCATAGCCTCTGTGCAATCTCTGAGCACGTGCAACCTCCAACATGCTTTCGCACTAACATGCTTTCGCACATTCAATATGAGCTGACGGTGCGGGTGTTGCTGCACGTCACAGGGAGCCCAGCTTCGCAACGATTGGGCCCGCCGACAAGGTCGAGGCGGCCATTGCGGCGGAGACCAACGGCTTTGCGCCGCCAGCAGCTGCTGCGGAGACCAAGGGGTTTGTGTCTCCGGCAGCCTCGCCCGGCAAGGGCGCATCGCCCGGAGGGCGCACCTTGCGCTCAGCGACCAAGGCGGCCCGATCTGCGCTGGGACTGAACGGCGAGACGGACAGCGGCAGCAACGGCGCCGGCCAGGTGGCACGCATGCAGAACGGCAGCAACGACAGCCCAGCAAAGGGCAGCCCAGCCAAGGGCGGCCCCACAAATGGCAGCGCCGGCCTCGCCGACGGCCGCACCAATGGCAGGACCGCAAAAAGGCGCGGTGACGGCGGCAGCGGCGGCCTGCTGCAGCGCCTCGTCGCAAACCTGAGGCAGCCGCTGGCGGCGCTCGGCGGGCTGCTGCTGGCGGACGCGCCGGCGCCGCCGGTGCCGCGGCAGTACCGCGCCGCAAACGGCGCCCCGGCGCTGCACGGCGTGGTGCACCAAATCTCGGAGGCGGACATGGCGCAGATCCAGGCCACCGAGGGCGGCGGCGGCAACCAGAACCATGGCTACAAGTGAGTGAGTGTGTGTGCATGAGGCGCCGTCATCGTTTTAGTACAGCATGTTGCGTGCCGGCGCCCTGGCCCGAGAGCAGCTGCAGCAATGCCCACCCCATCAGCATGCCCATCATATTTGCAGCATCAATGCCCACACGTCGGAGTGAAACTGGTATTGTGACATCTGACGCGCAGGCTGGAGCAGATGACGTGCACGCTGTATGACGGCAGCACAGCATCGAACTCGGTTCACTTCCAACTAGCAACATCATCTTTACCTGATTTGTCTGCGTAGGCTGGAGGAGATGACGTGCACGCTGTACGATGGCAGCACAGTTCAGGCGCTGGGTTTCACGACGCACCCCTGCTCGCGCACCTGCCCCAGCCTGGTGTTTGCGCACCCCAGCGAGCGGTACCTGCAGATCGTGCGCATCGGCATCGCCAGCTCCGGCATCGCCGAGGACTACCAGGCCTGGCTCGGGGAGCTGCGGCCCTACAGGCGCGCGGCTCCATTGCTTGTTCTTTTCCGACTGACGGATGCGTGCTTGCCGCGCGGCCTCAGAGCGCAGATAGTAAGTGGCTGCTGCTTGTGTTGGGCGCCGCACCAATGCCCTCATGTGTTCCGACCCCTGCCAGCTGCAGGGCCAGGAGGCGAGTGCACAAGACGCACACGAAGCGCATCGACATATAATCGTTTTAACTGTGTTGCCTGCGTAGGCGCGACATGTATGGGCAGCTGGTGGGCGCCTACATCCTGGTGGCCGTCATGCTGTCCCTCAGTGCACTATGTAAGAATCCCAACGACATTGCTTGAACTGTTGTGTGTGCACGGCTGCAGGCGCGACACGTACGGGCAGCTTGTGGGCGCCTACATCGTCGTTTTCATCATGCTGTCGGCCGGCGTGGTCGTCGGCGCCGGGCTGTCGGCGTACCGGCTGGTTACGCGCCGCAAGCTGGACAACCTGTACCTGCACCTGATCATCCACCACCTCATGGCGGGCGTCTGGTGGCTGCACAACCATCTGCTGTCGCACACCTTCGGCCGCGGCGCTTGAAGGTCCGGCCGCGGCGGCCGCTGGAGTGATATTGTACAGAATTTATGACGTGGGCACCCCGCGGGCACCCCACTGAGGGTGTCAACGCGCATTTCAGGATTGTCTAGATGGGATCACAGAGCATGCTGGCGTCAGGCACAGCACTGTCAGCAGGGGGAGTAGAAGTTCTACTTCCCCTGCTTTCAGACAGCACAGGTTGTGATTTGATTAGTTTTCTGCAGCCGCACACACCTCTGGTGGTCTTCGCTCGACAGGGCGATCCACTGTTGCACGTCGTGCACAGCTTCTGACACAACTGTCTACGTACCCTCTCACACATGTAAACCTGTTCTAAAACCCACCAGCATCCGAAAACGTTCGGACACACGAAAGCACTACGCGGGCAACACGGCTCTCATTCCTGCCTGCTCGTGAAATGCATGTACGCACTCACATGGTGAGACAACGAAACTCTGTATCAACTCTCATGCGGCCTTCTTGCGCTTCTTGAACTCTGCAGTCAGGTACTCCAGGCGGCCGCGCACGCCAGCCAGGCTGCATGCTGTGCTGCCGACGCCCAGCTGTCCGGCGATGGCCTGCAGCGCGGCGTCTGGCGGCGGCTGCCCCTTGAAGCGCATCATGAGCTCCTTCAGGATGGTGCGATCCTCCTGCAGCGACCAGGGGCGGGCTGCCAGCGGCGCGGCTCCTGCCGCCCCCGGGGCCGCTGCAGCCGCTGCGCTGTTGGCTTCTGCTTCCGGCGGCGGCACCCCAGACAGGGCTGGCTGGTCTTTGGCGGCCTGCGCCGCAGCAGGCGGGGCTTCCTGCAAAGCAGCAGCAGGCGGCGGTGCCTGCCGCGGCGGCGCTGGTGCGGCTTGCCCGCTCGCCTGCCCCTGCCCGGCCGCCGCTACGCATTGTGCTGCTGCAGCTCCTGAAGCATTAGCTCTTGGCAGCTTGCTGGCAGCGGCCGCCGCGGCTGCACCTCCTGGGGCCGAGGCGGCAGGGTTGCCACCTGCTGCTCCATTTGGCGCTGAATCCGACGGAGGGTGCAGCACCGCTGCCGGTGCCCACGCAAGCTCTGCAGGCGGCGCGCCCACAAGGTCTGGCAATGCTGCAGGTTGTGCGGCAGCCGCGGCCAGCACAGCAGCGGCGCGGCCCCTGCGCTGTCCCCGCCGTGAGGGCAGCACCGCCGGGTGCTGGCCCGCTGCCGGCGCAGGCTGCCGCTGCGGTTGCTTGGCGGCGGTGGCAGCGGCAGACCGCAGCTTCGCCGGCGCTGCCTTTCCGGCCGCCAGCTTGCGATTGCCGGCCGCCGCCTGGCCCCTAGCCGACCGCCGCAGCGGGCCCGAGCTAGCGGGACTGTACGCCGAGGCACTGGGGGCGGCCGCGCCAAACCCCAAGCCTTCCGAGTCCGTGATGGTGCCGCCGCTGTCCGAGTCCTCAAAGGCCTCGCGGTCAAACACGATCTTGCCGGGCGGCTGCTTGGCCGGCGAGCCGCGGCGGTGGCCGTCCGCTGGCAGCGGCAGCGATGTGCGGTCGTTGGACAGCTCGTTGAGGATGAGCGCCGCGGCGGCGGCGTCCGCCGGGACAGCCCCCGCCGACTCATTGTCATCCTCCAATAGCCCCAGGGTCTCTCGCTCAAAGGTGGGGTGCCGCCGGCTTCCCGCCGCTTCATCGTCCGAAGATGACACCGGCAGCGCCTCCCGGTCGAAGAGGCCCGCCGCGGCATGCTGAGCTGGAATGGGCTGAGCTGCGAGGAAGCCACCTGCCGCTGGCTGGCGCGGAGGCAGGGCAGGACCACGGCCGGCGGCCGGCGGCCCTGCCTCGTCCTCCGACGACGACACCGGCAGCTCCTCCACGTCGAAGGCGCCGGACCGCCGTGCCGGCAGCGGCCGCCGCCGCGGCCGCCTCGGTGCCCTGGGCCTCGGCGGCTGCTGCCTCTGTTGCTGGCCGCCGCCGGCCGCCGGCGCCGGCGCTGCGGGACGGGCTGCCGGCTGCCGCCGGCCGCCACTGGCCGTCTGGACGGCGCCAGCGCCGTTGGCGCTCTGCAGCCGCAGCAGGTCCAGCGCGGCGGTCGAGGGCGTCGCCGTCGCGGCTGTCGGCCACTCCGTTGCCGCCGCTGCCTGTGCGCCTCCCTGCTGACCGGCAGGCGCCTGGAATGCCGACATGGGCAGGCTGCATGAAGTGGGAGCCGCCGCGACTGGCCGCACCAGCCCACGCGCCGCGCTGACGCCGTTCACCGCCTGCGAGCTGAAGTCCATATGCCGGGCAGCGACGGTGGTGCTGGGGGCGGCCCCATGGCCGCCGCCATTGCCGCCCCTGCCTGGGCTTGCGACAGGGCTCTGGAGCAGCTGGCCCCACGCGCCCAGCGCCTGCGGCGGCTGTGCAAGGTTATGCAGCTGCAGGTGTGACCCAGGCCGTAGCGCTACTGCTGCTGCTGCTGCCGCGGTCGCGCCCAGCTGCTGCCGCGGCGAGTGCCGCGGCACCGCAGCCGCCGCCAGCACCTGTCGCAGCGGCGCGGAGCCTGCGCCACCGCCGGCGGGCGGCTGAGCCGTCATCCAGGATGGCTGCCGATGCTGCGAGGAGGCGGCGGCCCGCACGAGCGCTGCCTGCGCCGCCGCTTGTGCTGCCGGGTCCGGCGTATTTAAAGGCATCGGCTGCGCGCTCGCCTGCCGTAAACACACAGACGCCGGTGATTGCCTTGCCCAACTGTATCATGCTGTGACAGACTTGCCAATGTGACTCCTGCAACTGGGAATACTATCCAGCCTCATTCCTCACATCCAAAATGAAGGTCGGAAATTCCCTTGACAATTGACTACCTGTGGCGGCGCTGAGTTCGGTGGCTGGTACTCCTCATCGCCCTCTGACATGGACTCCGATGCAGCATCCGAATGGTCCGCTGCCACCGCCGGCTGCACCGCCGCGGGCGCCGCCACGGCAACCACAGGCCTGCGGGCTGGCGGCGGCGCTGCCGCGCCGGTGGGCAGCTGCGCCCGCGGCTGTAGGCGTGCGGCCGATTGCGCTCCAGGCTGCGCCGGCGGAACGCCAGCAGCGGAGGCCTCTGCTGCCCGGGCGGGGGCAGCGGCCTGCGGCCGCGCTGCTGCAGGAGGCTGGGCCGCTGCCGCTATTGCTGACGGCCGCGCCGCCGGCGCTGGCGCCGAGGACTGCACCTCAGGATTCCTGTCAGGCGCAAGGCGCGCTGCCATCGCTGCTGCGGCTGCTGCCGTCTGTCTCGACGCAGACGCTGCAGGGCCTGGATACGCTGGCTGAGGCAGCGATGCGGCCTGGTGCCGCGCCGCTGTGCTGGTGGTGGCAGCTGCACCACCCTGGGAATTTGACGATGCTGGCGCAACCAGGGATTGCCACCGGAACGGCTGAGCTGGCACGTGTGCAGACTGAGGCAGCCTTAGTAGACCTGACGGCGGCGGCAGCTGCAGCGGCGGCAGGGCTGCCCTGGCCACTGCCGCGCGCTTGTTGCTGACGGCCCGCCCGCGCGGCCTGCCCTTGGCGCGGCCTCCTGGGGATGTTGCCTGCCCGCCGCCGCCATCGCGAGCCTCATTGCCACCGCCAGCCTGTGCAGCCGGGGGAGCCGGCTGCTGCGTCACTGCCTGCTGCTGGCGGGCCTGCTCCACCTGCTGTGCTGCGGCCGCGTCAATGCCCGGCTGGCCCGCTGCGGCGACGCCCGCCTCGCCGCCCTTGCGCGCCCTGCGCTGCCGCTTCTTGGGCGGCGTGGTGCTTCCTGCAGCCGCCGCCTCCTGCTGCCACTGGGCCGCGGCGATCTCGAACTCCTCCGACATGGCGGAGCCTGCAGAAGCATGACAGGAATGTTGGCGCAGCAGCTACGGGTGGCTTCAGCTGTGCGACAGCAGCTCGCGGGAGAACATCGCGACTGTGGGACAGCAGTCTCGAGTCAGGTCAACATCAGCTGCAGGCTTCCCTCCGTACAAACGAGACAGCCAATGTGCATGACAACTGCACCCACAGCGTTCGACTGCAGGATGCAGGGTGCAGCAAGCAGCCACACCTGGCTCAGCAGGAGCGCCGCCACAGTCTGAGCACAGGTCGCTCCACAGCTTGGCAAGGAGAACCGCAGACCTGCAAGGAAATGGTTAGCACCTCAGCAGCCCGCTGCCCGAATGACTGCTGCCACAAGTCGTGGCAGCTGCAGCACCAGGGCTGCCCCACTCAAGCAAACATCGCCCATGCGTGACAATATTTTTGTTCCCGGTGCAGAACATGCCAACCCGCGGACAACACACCTCTGCAGCAGCCCACCTGTGCGGCAGTAGCACGCGGCTGATGACGGTCCACAGGATGTTGCCCTGCCTGTCCGTGGGGCACTCGCGCACGCCGCGGCACATGAGCGGCACCTCGTGCTGCAGCAGCGGCCCCCGGATCCTGTCCGCCGCGTCCTGCGCCACATTGTGTACCCGAGGTTCAGTGCATTTGAAACGGCAGGCGCCTTGCAGCAGTGGCCAGGCATTTGAAGAAGAGCTCGGCCACAACAGCTGCAGTGATGCATCACCCTCCTGTGCATAACTCGCACTCACAGGGGCTGAGCAGGACATGGCGTGTGTCACTTGTACTTCTCTCGAACCCGAGACGCCGTGTGGGAGCAGCCTGTCGCATACAAAGCGTGCACACTTCCGCAGCCAGAGGGCCAAGCAGCAGCGATAGTAGGTCAACAGGTCCCGCACCTTGACGACGTTGGCGGCGCGCTGGCGGTGGGTGCGCTCCAGTACTGGAAGGCAAGGAAAGAGAAAGGTAAAATACCATTAAAAAAGTCCCTTTCATTAGTGGTTGAAGGAAAGACCTTGACAACGTTTGCGGGGCGCTGGCGGTGGGTGCGCTCCAGGATGCGCTGCGCCACCTGCTCCACGGTGAAGCCCGGCAGCAGGTCCGCCGCGATGAGGCCCGGGCTCTGGCCCCACTTGAGCAGCCCCACCGCAAGCACAGCATCGTCACACGTCGCCCAGATGGTGCCGTCCTTCATGTGCGACAGCCCCTGTAATGACGCCAGAAAGCACCGTTGCCACATCTGAAGTGAAATGAATGAATATAAAACCGGGCTCTGGCCCCACTTGAGCAGCCCCACCGCCAGCAGCGCGTCGTCGCACGTCGCCCAGATGGTGCCGTCCTTCATGTGCGACAGCCCCTGCGCCGTGCAGTGCACCCCGGTTGTGAGAACATTGTAAACAGCAAGCTACTTGGAAGATAATCGTTGTGCAGCAGGTCGTACCGAGCCGGGGCCTAAGACACTTAGGACTTGAACAAACGAAATGGCTGGTGCCGCCGGCCGATGGCGAGATCACATGGTTGCTCGGGTGACGGGCAGGGCTGGATGTCTGCCGAGGTCGCGGGATTCGACAGTGTGGGCAGCAGCTCACCAGGGTTTTGGGTACCAGGTTCCAGTCCAGCAGGTCCGCAAAGCGGTGCAGGACCTCGCGCACGGCCGGCGGGGGCGGCGGCGGCGGCGGTGGCAGCCCGTGCCCCTTCGGCGCCTGCGGCACCGGCGGCGGCTGCACACAGGCACACTCTCTATTATTACACGCCATTAATACACGAGGCAATCACGAACTTCGAAGACAAGTTGTCCGCCGACTATTGTTACGACCACCTGCATTCTGTGGTCGGGATATGGTGGGCATCAGTACCGAAATGCAACTGTCAAGGCTGTCACCTGTGGGTACTGCAAGACGGCGTCCATGTTCGCGAAGAAGCTGGGCACGCATCGCAGCAGCGGCACATCTATCACGGAGTGTACCCCGCCCTGCGGCGGCTGCGCCACGCCGACGCCGCTGCCCGGCGGCGGCAGTAGGCTGCTGGGCTCGTAGGCTGCCAGTCCCCTTGCCTGCAGTAGCAGCAAGCAGACCCCTGTTGTGGGCGCCGGTGGCAGGTGGATGTATGCATACTGTGACAGTCCAGCTGCATTCCTGCTCACACAGGCTGCAGTGCCACTTGATGCCCACAAAGCAGCAAAGGCGTCACTCCGGGGACAGCACCTGCCGCCAGGCCAGCTGCTCGTCCCGCTTCTGCAGTAGGCCGCACAGCAGACCGCGCATCGCCGCCGCCGCATGCAGGTGCGGAGAGCTGACAGAAGTCCTCGCATACGCCTGTGAAACCAGTGCACCCTCTGAAGCGACCGATGCCCTTCGAATCCAAAACATACTTGAGACAGCACCGCAAGGCGATGCCATCGCTATGCCACACGTTTCAGCCACCAGGCGCAAGGCTGTGGCGCGCTCTGCAGGAACAGGACTGCACATCGGCATGGGCGTCGTTCACCTGCAGCAGCAGATGACAATCTGCAATGCTTCTAGTTCTTAACGATCTCAAAGTATCTCACCTGCACGAGGAGCTGCGTGTGCTGGGCCATCTGCTGGTGCAGCGCCGCCAGCTGCTGCTGCGTGAACAGGCCGCCCGGCGGCGGCGCCTGCGCCATGGCGCCGGGGTCGCCCAGCTGGCTGCGCAACCGCGTCTGCGGCACCCGCGCCTGCGTGCAAAACATGTTTCGATTGAAAGTGCGGGTTTTCTCTGGGAACAACACCGAATGACAGGCGCCAGAAAAGGAAATGGCAACTGGCAGCCGCCACGGAGTGGCAGCCGCCACGGAGCTGCAGCCGCTGCGCTGCCGCTTCCTCCCGTCGCAGCGGCAAGCATCTACCAAAGTGGGCGCCACACATGTGCAGTTTCAAGGAGACACGCTCCTCATGCGCAGTGGCTCCTTTCCACTGCGGCAGCCAGCATCACATCTTGCCAGGCACCAGCATTTGAGTTTGGCTTATCAACACACCTGTGCCTGCTGCGCCTCCTCCTCCTCCGTGGCGGCGGCCAGCATCTCATCCAGGTCCAGCTCAAAGTCGTCGTCCTCCTCGTCCTCCTCCGGCAGCAGCATCGCGGCATCGCGCTCGGGCGACTTCGCCAGCACTGACTGCAGTGCAAATGGGTCCATATATCGATGAGCAGACATGAGGCAGCAACACGCCCCGCTCTGGCGGCTCCGCCAGCACCGTCTGCAAATGAGGCGCATTTCAGCATAGCATGACGATCAGGCAAGAGGTTGCGATGCGGGGCCATGAGATTGTCTCAAGCGCAGATGTGGCCGAACACCCGACAGGTCTCTGAGGCAATGGCTCGTGCGCTGATGCTGCTTCCAGAACTGAACGGTAATGACCCGGCAATGCAAGGCCTGGCACTGCACTGGATGTGCACTGGCGCGGCCACGCCCCAGCCCTACCTGGATGAAACTTTCATAGTCAGCGTCCTCGGCGGCCGCCGCGTCCTCCTCATCTAGCTCCAGCATCTGTTCCAGCTCCTCCAGGCTGAAGTCGATCAGGCTCTGCTGCGCGCGGGTGCGCCGCGCCACTGCGTCAGCCGCCTCCTCGCCATCCGCCCCCTGGCCGCCGCCCGCGGCCGTGGCTGCCGCCGCTGCACATGCAACTGGCCCTCGACATGCGTGGGACAGCAGCGCAGGGTGCCGTTCTGTATGTAGATCCGTTGGCACAACGTCAAGAATGCATTTGGAGTATGTGCACAACCTGCTTTGACTCGCCACTGAGTGTGGTGTGAAGGGGCCTGCGGCCAAGGCTGGCTAAGCCCGGGGCTGTCTCAATACCTGGCAGGCTGAACGGCAAGGCGGGCTGCTGATGCTGCGGCTGAATCGCCCCTTCTGCCGGAGCAGGCTGTGGCGGTTGGCTCTCCGCTGCATCTGCTGCGTGCCGCGGCGCGCCGGCCTGTGTCTGTTCGGTCGCCTGGGTCGGAGCCTCCTGTGGCAACGGCAGTCAGTGTCAAGGCAAAGGCATATCAGGCATGCGCTGTGCACTTTTGGCGGCGGCATGCTGTCGGCGGCAAGGCCATGCTTTCAGGCGCACCTCGTCGGACGACAGCCACTCGGCATCGTCAATGATCTCCTCCATTTCAGGGAGCCTGAGGCCGCCAGCTGCTTCGTCTCCTGCGGCCATGGCGATTCAGGCGCTCACCAATTGGTACTCTGTGCTCAAATGCGCCTCCCGCAGTACGGTGCTGCCGCTATCAGGCGCAGCATATCGCACCTGAATCCAGCTGCAGACCCTGCATGTCCTCGGAGCCCAGAGGTGGCTCATCGCTGTCGCTTGAAGAGGCCGACGACGCCTCAGCGGCTGAGCTGTGAACTTCAAAGTCCTCGTCGTCGGAATCTGCAATGGAGCCGGCTTCAGACGACTCCGGCCGGACCGAGGCCCGGTCACTTTCGTCCTCAGCATCCGCCATCACGTCATGTCACCTGCCATACATGCTGTTTTGTGTGCTGCACCGCCTGCACGCGGGGAACTGAAGCTTTCGGAGGGGAAATGCCGTGCATGCATGCATTCAATCCGGTGCGGCGAGGTGCAGCGGCGCCAGAACTTATTTGCAGTGCATCGACGCCGCCACGAGCTTCAGATTCACTTCCAGCCGATTTGCACAGGGTGCAGGCTGCATGTGGTGCTGCAATTCGGCGGGATCCTCGCAACATCACAGCGCAGTCCTTTGCCGGGACAGCCCACCTGATCCACTGAGACGGCCCAGCTGATCAAGGGATCAGCGATCCTGCAGCTCAGCCGAACCCGATCAACTAGCTGAGTAGCTGAGGGTCCGTTGCAATGACTGTCGGCAATGATCTGTCCTCGGCGGTGGCGGAGCTGGCGCGGCTCGACTCTAGCCGGCTGATGTACGGTCAAGACTACACCGTGGACCTCCAGGCACGCACTGACTCACCTCGCCATGATCTCCCGAGCCTTGCGGCCCAATGCATGATCCACCCTTGGATGGTTCGTGCAAATGACGGTGGGGCGCGCCGCATGCACAGGCCACAAGAAGCCAGGCGGAGCGGCAGGGCCGTCCTCTGGGGCCGCTGATCAACCACGTCAACCCGCAGATCTTCCAGCGGCCCACCTTCCGCCTGTTCCTGAGCCTGCTGGACAACTACAAGCGGTGAGGCGTCTTCTGTGTCACGGGTCCCCAGCCGCCAGGCATACATGCATCGTCACACAGGCATTCAACCTGAGAGAAGCGCAGTTTGCGGTCCAGAATGCTCACACTGCAACACACACTGATACCAGCTGCATCGCAAGCGGCAATCGGTGATGTGTGCGGCACGGCACCGCAGCGTGACCGGCACAACGGAGCAGTTTGGACCCAACGAGCTGCGGGAGCAGTCTGACTTCCTGGACGCCTGCATGGCGACGCCGTGCATGCAGTACGCTCACAAGTGGCTGGCCGGCAAGCAGGTCGTGGGCGGGGCGCCGCAGCAGTTCAAGGCCGCACTGACGCAGGTGCCGATTTTGCTGAGCGCCCTACCATGCGGCATGCCTGGCATGTGTCTACCCCTTGTGGGTGCTATTGACCTCCTGTCAGTTGCGGCATGGCTTTGAGCTGTTATGCTGCCAGGAGCTGAGCTCAGTCGCCCCAGATCTAATTTTCGATGGCGCAGATGTGGTTCAGCCTGTACCGCCGCGAGGTGCAGAATGACTCCAGCGGCTTTGAGCACGTGTTCCTCGGCGAGAGCGACGGCGGCCAGGTCAAGGTGCGCTGGTCTTTCACACAGCCTTTGCGCCGCTGGCCTGTCTCACATTGACGTTGTCTTATGGAAGATGAAGAACAAAAGAGGAACTGTCTTGGCGTTTGCAGGGCCTGCACTCGTGGATCCAGTTCCACCTGGAGGAGCGCAACGGCAACCTCGAGTACCGCGGCTACCTCAACCCGCACAGGTTGGCAGAGAATCCGCTTAACGTGCATACTGCAGATGTGATACGCCAATGACACGGTGACGCCTGCAGCCCGCCTTTGCTACTGCCGGCAGACCAGCATAAACAGCCGATGGCTCGGCGCGATCCTGCCAGTGCAGCCGTGGCGGCAGGGGCGAGGCCACCGACCAGGACCGCGTCATCAGCGCCCACTTTGGTGCGCCTTGCGGCAGGTTTCAGTGGTTTCATCCGTGCTTTCAACCTGAGAGCAGTATCAGTCAGTCAGCGTGCTCAGGGGGCACCGCGCTCGCATGGCAATCTGCACGCTGCTGACACTGTGAGGAATGGAGACCCCTTTGTCGCCAAGATACCGCTCACAGACATTCTGGCTGGGATGCAGCCTGGCTGAGGGAGACAAAGGCCGTGTCTTCGATTGTCATGGGATCGACCCCGGAGTTCGAGATGGCGCTGTGAGTATAATGCAGGCCACAACCTGGAGTTGTATGTCTTCTCCTCTCTTGGCAATCATGTATGCACTCATCTGAGTTGGACGTTATGCAACATGAAACCTGCTTTCATTCAGCAACATGAAGCTGCTGTCTCACGTCAAACTCTGTGGAAATGGATTGCAGGTACACCATGTGCTTCCTGGGGGGCCAGGAGGAGAACATCGTGTGGCTCGACGACTACGAGCTCAAGGTCAAGGCGTACCGCATCCGCTCCAAGTACGGCGACAAGATCGGGACGGTGTTCCCTGAGCTGCTCAGCAAGGGCGGCGGCGGCGGCGGCGGTGGCGCCGCCACTCACACGCCCGCACCCCAGCAGGGGTATGCTCCCCAGCAGGGCGTCTACGGCGGCCACCAGGCCCCGGCGCCGCAGCACCAGCAGCCGCACCATCAGGCGGGCGGCCAGGCATGGGGCGGCGCTGGGCAGCAGCAGCAGCACCACCCGCAGCAGCACCAAGCACCGTCTCAGCAGCAGCACGAGCCGCCGCAGCAAAACCAGGTGAGTGCATTCCCGGTCATGCGCTTTGCAATGAGTTTCGGTGAAAACTTGCTGCAGCAAATCTGGACGCCCAGTCAAACCAACATACATTGTTCGTGCCTTTCATCATCTGGACCTTTGCAGCGTTTGACTGCAGGACGAGACGGTTGTAAAAGATCTCAGGAGCTGCTTGAACCTTGATGCGCAATGCAGCATGCGCATGGATGCCGAGCCTGACGGTTTCAACGTTGCCGCCATGCAGAACAACGACATGGCCTCCGAGGGCTGCAACCTGCTGGGGGCGATGCTCAGCTTCTTCTGTGGCGGCGACAAGAAGAAAACGAGGAACTAAATACAGTGATGGGTTTGTGCCACTAAATCAGAATTAGGTCACGGTGTCAAGCTCATACGCCAGCGTGTCGCTCATTACTCCCAAACGGCCATATTCTTCGCGTTGCTTCACCTACACAGACAGAGATGGTCATCAAACAGACAAAGAAGGGTTATCGACCAGAAAAACCGGGTGACTAGCCAGAGAACGATGTACTTAGTAAGACCTGGAATTAAACCTGACCTTCAGCTCGTCGACCTGCGGGCAAAGCGAGCAGTTGGTTAGAAATGCCAGAGTGCACAACTTGATTTCGCGAACAGTTCAAAACAGAGTTTTCCTGCTCCAGGCAGTCACAGTGAGCTTTGATGAACTGCTATACTCGGTGTGGTTTGGGACGCACCGCTCGAACTGCAAAGATTGTAGCAGCAATTGCCAGGACGAAGTTGACGAAGATCAGAACTGCACACATTCAACATGCAAGTTGTAATCAGAATCACAATAGGTACACAACGTGATGCAAGGAAAGCCAATAATCAGGGAAGCCAACAATTGTGGTCCAGCGCGCGCCTGCAGCCGCCTGCTCAAACCCTGTCAAACCTGCGGGCTCACCCGCAAACCTGCACGACATTGTCATGTGTGTGTGATCGATCAATTCCACAGAACGACACAGACAGTGCACACATCACAAAGGTAGAGCCACCAAGCTCACCTGATGCCCACATCGGTGGCGGTGTCTGTGCGGCAAGGAGTCCAGGATGAGATCCCAATGAAAACGAGACGAAAGTATTGCCTGACACATCGGAACTACGAATTACTCGTAATGCATGTGGCTCACCAACAAATATGCTGAAAGCCAGCACGATCTGGACGGCGTTGTACCCGAAGAAGATGGTGACGAGTTCCTGGAATCCGACAGCGCCCTCAGTCACATGACGTTATGGAGGTACATACATTCCACGGCACAGCAATGTAAGAAGCATGTCAGCTTCGAATGTTCAAGGCTCACCCGCTGTGCGGCGAGCACGCCCGCCAGCCCAAAGATTGAAGATATGTTGTTGGCGACCTGCCGGGCGACACACTGGACTCAAAGCTGTCCGGAACCATGTGTTTGCTCCAGGTCAATAAGGAGCTGGAGGGTCAGAAACACTTGCCGCAAACCAGAACAGATTGTCGAGCGGCGAGCGAAAATTGAGGCTCCTGGCGGACGCGGGCAGCTGCTGGTGATTTTTCTTCTCCGCTTCTGACCATTGGCCAAACACCGCGCGGAAGTAATGTGTCTTGAAGCCCTGCGGCAATCAAGAGTTTCTCTTCACAACTTGTCTTCCTCCGGTCTTGTTTGTAATGCATCATGTCAGACGGAGGCGGCATAGGGGCACGCTATTTGAAATTGACGACCTGCAGCCTATCCGAAAAGAAGATGCATTTCAGCAGGTCGTCTGATAGCCTCTGCTTCTCACCTCAAAGACGCCGAGCAGGCTGAGTCCAACGATCAGTTGAAGTGCCGCAATGCACAGGACGCCTCCGCCTGACTTGAAGGCCGCCATGCTGTATTGTGCAGCGGGCCACCGTGTTTTCAGCTGCTTGAGATACGCTAATGAGAAGCCGTGTCTCGCACAGACTTGTGCCAGGCACAGGCTGCCCCTGCTCTATGAGCACCGATTGCCACTGCTGCGGCGCAACTGCAGCTGGACAGAAAGGTTGCAGCGCCAGATTGAGCAAACGAGGTGGTGCGCCAGTGCTTTGATACGAACGGTGTGAAGCCTGTATGACTTCTGCTGGTGCCGATAAAACGCTGCAAGACGCAGAGCTGAAGTGGCACAGATCAAGGTGTCGAAGGCAATACACCAGGGCGCGGCTGATGCCCTGTGGACTTTCTGGAATGTTCGACGAGGCAGTGTGGAATGGCAGTATGTTCGCGATCTGCTCCGCTGCTGGTCGCGTTCGCCAGCTGGCACAGTTACCTTCCGGGCGGTCGAGACTCTCAGTACAGTCGCGCGAACGCTTTCAAATCCCCAGCACACAGCGAAGAATGCTGCAGTCCATCGGCCCTTTCCCCTGCACAGCCGCTTGCTGGCAGGCCGTACTTTGCTTCAAACGCTTCAGCACACGGCTGTCGCGTCACTTTTTGGGGCTCCCCCACCCAGAACTCGTGCCCGCGAGTTTTACCTGCACGACCACCAATCAAGGTTTCCAGAGAGGTGCACTGCACCTGCACTGCAGCTCGTCGCTGTCGGTCGGCAGTAAACTACTTTTTCATCCAAGAGCAGTCAATCCTTCGCTCTACACCCGTCTACGGCGCCATGGTGAGAGCGTGGCTGAAGTCGGTTGGTGTGCTGCATCACACACCTGGAACAAAATCGCTGTGTTGAGAGCCAAGCATCCGCTTGCCAACCCTTCATGCTTGTGTGTTTGTATTTTCACATAGCCTCCTGTGCTGCAGGGTCGTCCGATTCCTCTGCCCTGCGCTCACAGCGGCTGTGACAATGTGCGCACAGCGGACGCAACCGGCGTGACATTCACAGTTCAGTGCTGCTTTCCCAAAAAGGACCAGTCACTTAACCACCAGGTGCGTTCTGACTGTCTCCTGTTTGCTGCTGAAGTCTTTTCTGCAGCTGTTTCGCTGGACATGGACACTGTTGCGCTGGACACGATGGAGTTGGTCAAAGTTTTTCACTTCCTTTCTGCAGTTGTGGGCGTGCTGCAAGGAGCACCAGAAGTCGACGCTGGTGGAGATCATGCGGGTGAGTCGGCTTTGGCCCAAGTGCTGTTGCAGTCATGCTGTAGTTGCACTCATGTGCGGGGTCCAGCGCGAGATCGGATGGCAGGCTTCCAAGCATTGCGCTAAGCACATGTTCACGAAATCGGCTTGCGCTCACATGCCGGTGCAGGACATGCCGTACACAAGCCTGCCGCAGCCAAAGCCGCAGGAGCTGTCGGCAGTGATCAGCTGAACTCCTCTTGGCAAGCTCGGCCGCAGTGGGGGAGACAATCCACCTTGGTTGGCTTCCTCGTGGTGGCAGTGCTTCGTCCGTCGTCTGATGAAATCTGTCCAAATGATTCGGGTCAGAGGTTTAGGGCGGATGTGGGTTCATAAGATGGTTTGGTGGGGTGCTCTGTGATTTCGGGGGACTAGCTACGCGAAGAAGTGACGATAATGGCTGAACCGTGTGCGGCGATGTCACACTTTGTTTACACACCTTTATAAAAGCCTTGCTCGACGGCACCTAGCTATTTGCCTGCCAGGCTGTAACAGCTGCGGTGCAGACTGATTGCGAATTGTCAGTTTCCATCGCTGGAAGCTAGCTCTCACACATTCCTCTGTGCGAGGGTTGGCCCAAACACGCCGACAGATATCTTGGGCACCAGCGCGACATGCAGACATCTACCTAGGTATTCATCCTCAGTAGAATTCAACATCATGGCCCGAGCAGGCTGAGCATTCAAATCGCTTTGCAAACCAGTTGCATGCCTGTCCAATAGCAACCCCAGACTAGACGTCCCTCAATGCAGGAAAGACTTCGTACGACCTGGCAACCTTCAGTCAATCTACGCTGCGATTCACGCTGCAAAGCATGCCGCCGCCAATCAGAATGCAGTAGTCTGCCGCGCAAGCTTCCGTGACCGAAAGAACGCAGGCCGGCCCGTGCCGCTCGATGGCCCCTTCACGCCGTCGCCGCCGCTGCTGACAAAGCCCGTGATTTGCTGCGCGCTCTCGTCCACGTCGCACCCCCTGTCAGATATCCGCACCGTCAAGAGCTCGTGGAAGGGGCCTGGCGCGGCCATTTGCCCCAAGCAGAAACTGCGGTGCTCCGAGCGGCTGCTACAGGAGCTGTGTCACGAAATGCCGGGAAAAACATAATCAGTCGGCGGCGAAAGGAAACCCCACCAGACGACTTTGGGGCCGCGCTCCTCCAGAGCACGGATGACGGGCTGCCAGCTGAAGCGCACGAGGTCCGGGAAGCCGAACACCGGGTGCAGCTCTGCCTCCAGCCATGCCTTGGTCGCCGGGTCTGCCACCATGAGCGACAATCATTTGAGAAAGCGGCCAATTTATTTGAATACGAGTACAATATGGAGATGCGCTTATTGCACTTGCTTCGTAGTGCGCTTTGTTGCTGCAGCGTCACGATGCTGCACAGCGCATCGCGGAGGCTTGCAGATGTGGTCATTTTCAAGATTTCTGCGGCAGCAGGAGCAGAAAGACGCACCACTGGGGTAGCCCGAGCCCCACTCTCGGCTGGGCGCCAGCTGCTGCTCTCGGAATGCGAATTCCCGCAGCGACACGTCCCGCATCACCTGCACACAGCAAACATCACTTTGACTACAATGCTGACAGGCAGCAGCTTGACAACAAGTGCATGCGGGCAGGGTGGCAGGCTGCCGTGTAGGATCCTCGGCGTCGAATGGCTGCAATGTCTGCAGGGCGGGAGTGGGAAGGACTGAGCAACAACAGCGAACGAGCGTGCCTTGGCAACGATGCTGGCGGCGCTGACGATGGGGTACAGCGAGTCGGCCTTGGGGCACACGGTGAAGTGGATGCCCGGGAAGCGCTGCTCCAGCCGCTCCCTGTGCCTGTCAGCGTCACCCACTGTGTCCACAAATACCTGCAGGGCAAAAGAATCTCATCTTGCAGCTTTAAGCATGTCATACGAGAGGCCTGCCAGGCAGGTGTTGACGTGTTGTCGACGTTGGCAGGCTTGCCTGCGCCTGGAGAATTCGGCTGGGGAGCTGTGCCACTGGCATGATGCCACGCCCCCAACGCCGGCACATAACGCCCTCAAGTCTTGCAACCTTGCACCCTCACTTTGCTGAGGGTGTAGCCCATGTCCAGCACAGCGGTGATGATCCCGAAGGTGCACTCGTTGGCGATCTCGTTCAGGCTGACGCGGTCCCTGCGGCAGCAGTCGCGGGCTTTGTCAGCAATCGCACATTGACAACCTTTCTTGCTGCTGCACATGGATCCACGCCCCACCATGTACTCACTAGACGTGCCGTGGCACGCAGAGAACATGCCACTAAGACAGGGCAGCGTTCAGGCAAGTCACATGCACTTACTGCACGCCGCCTTGACCCGCCAGGCAGGTTGTCAAAACCAAGGGAAAAGTGCGCACCGCTGCAGCATCTTTGCGGAGATGTATGCAGCGCTCACGGCCTCGATCGCGTAGCCGAGCCGGCCGTCGCCTCGGATGTCGGCAAACAGCGCCTCCCGCCGCTCGTCCTTCAGCGTTTTGGAGTCTGCAAACGCCCTGCAGAATGTGCCGCAGTCAGGGGCCAGTCGAATTGCATGGTGGTAGCGGCCTTGCATTCCCGAGAAGGCAATCAGATCTTCACGGAAGCCTGGGTACGCCATGGATGGACAGTCCGTCGCAGACATGCCATGAGGATGGGAACACACATTTTGGCCATGGCGGCCTCGTCGCCCGCCTCGCAGAAGGCTGCCGCATACACCATGGGGCCCAGCACCGGCCCTCTGCCCGCCTCATCTGCAGCGGGAGGAACAGTAAGTGACCAATCGAGGTGGAAAGCGTGGCAGATAACCTGCTGCGCATGCGCGGTCAGAGGCGGTGCGGTGTGCCGGCGCAATGAAGGCAAGCAAACAGGCCGCCCTCACCTATGCCCAGAATGCAAGCAGAAGACTCTGTTGCCGGCTTTGACAGAGGTTTGGTATTTGGGGCTGGATGCGGAAGCTGTGCCGGTGCAGCTGCCATCCTCACAACTGGGAGTCGGTCAGTGCCTGAGAATGTGAGCTGCAGTGGACCTCACAAAGATATGAATCGGTATCCGTGCTTGCTGATCTTTTGGCTCTTGAACGCGGACACACGGACACAGACACAAAAAGCAAGCTGCAAGTTGCTTGAATTTGAATGAAGCGCCCCACGTCAGATCTGGCATGTACGGGCAAGATCGCTCCCTGCACGTTGCACAGGCTCATTGCAACCTCACATTGTTGTTTCGAGCAGCCATTCAGCACCCGCACCACCGTAGCCAGCAGCAACTGGTACATGCAGACCACACTCGTGGCAGCCCAATCTCAGCATCCGCAGCCACCACTTGCCGCCAGTGTCGAGTCCGCCTTTCGCATGCAGACACTTCCAGCAAGTGGAGTGACGCCATCCCCACTGCTCAGTCTGAGGGGTGGCCACATTCAGACGCCCCCCCGTTGGCAGACCGGTCAGTGAAAGCGCAAAAGGCGCCGCTCTCTTGCTGAAGTGCAAGGCATCATATGTGTCATGCGCGTTACAACACGCATCAGATATACCGCAGGTCACATCTGCATCCGACGAAACAGGGCTGCCGAGCACTCCGACAGCTGCCGCCGCGTGCGGCAGTCGCTGTGCGCAGCCAGCAACGGCTTTGGCGCAAAACCTGCAGCACGTGAGGGCTTTGAGTGATCCTTGCTGTAAGTGCTGGCCTGCATCGCATGCCTGCATTCGCACAATCGCACGCGCAACCGACAGGCCTGCCCCTTGACACGCAGCGGCTGCCAAGAAAGTCAAGAGCAGCAGCCCCGATGCGGATGTCGCGAAGTGGGAGGTCAACAGGAAGCTATGCCCTTGCGGCTCGGGAAAAGACTACGAGGTGTGGTTGCTGATCCACGCGCATGACTCTGTGCGCAGCATTCTGCCATGTGGCCACAGCAGCGCAGGACCTTTGAAGGATTCCCGTCTCGCGATGCAGGGCTGCTGTGAGCGCTACCACGACGGCGCACTGGAGCCGACAGCTGAGGCAGTGATGCGGGCTCGTTTCAGCGCCTACATCAAAGGAGAGGTGCGCGAAGCGGCCACGCTTTCCATCGGCAGTACACGCTGAAGTGTTGTTCCTGAGACCCGTCTCTGAACTATTGAGCGGGCTTGCTGAGGACAAGGAGGCTGGCTGATGCTCTGCAATGAAAGTGCAGATCGACTACATCCTTGAAACGACGCATCCAGAGAACCCTGCTCAGGAGGGCTCCAAGCGCGACGGCGTGGTGATGTCGACATTCCGGCAGGATGTTCAGGCGACGCACGACAAGGTGAACGCTCACGACACTGCGGCTGCGTGCCTGCAACTGCGTGCCATTGTCTGCTGGTGGGTCGGTCTGTCCAAGAAACAGAACGCCGGTTTCCTTGCAATTGGTTGGCGACACTGCCCTGGAGAACCTCCAGAATGTAACTACTGCTGGTCTACTGCATGGCCCACAGTGACGAGTTGGCTACGATGGTGACGGTGCTGTCCGCAGGTGCGGTGGCTGCGGTTGAAGGTGCTGGGTCGGGACTCGGGGCCAGGCGCCCACGAGGACGAGTCGTTTGTGGCCTTCCAGACCTGGTTGAAGTTCAAGAACCAGCGCGGGCAGCGGCAGCGGGGCACACGCACCGAGACGATGCAGGAGCGCAGGTGAGGCGTGATTTTGCTAATTGGTGCGTAGAGCCTGCAACTTCAAGGCTCGACCAATGACTGGCTCGAGCTTTGCAAACCGGAGTCTGATCTTTGGTTGTGTGCGTCCTTTCTCTGCAGCCGGTTTCTGCGGGATCCTGCCACAAAGCGGTGGCTGTATGTAGATGGCGAGAACGACTGGGACATGCATCAATATTGACGACGGTGTGCATGTCAGGACCACATTGAATGACCTTCGTGAGCTTATAAACGCGTTGCAACAAGGGTGGGCCTACCCTCGCCCCACACCTCTTGCCAGTGAAACCAGATAGTTTGCAACACCTGATAGGTGTAACCGTCTTGACACCCAGACTAGCCTGGGGTGTGCTGAAACTTCTGAGAACTGCATGTCAAATGGAAGGAGTCTTCCAAACTGAATGGCAGACCGATGCAACACCCTTCCTGCGTCATGAATCCGTCGCCTCGTCGAAATTCCCACAAACTGACAAAGACTTCCAGCCACTGCCTGCACCGCCACACAAGCGCAGATGCAGAACGCGAAGGCTGACTCAAAGTGAGCCGCCACGCTGCCTGCACCCTGCCCGCACGGCTTGCCTTCAGTTGCCGCCCAACCCGCATTGCAGACCTCGAACGAACCAACACCACACACACCTCGTCAGAATTCGACCGCACGATGGCGGCTGCATGCGGAAAATGTCATGTGCCCCAGCACATCCCCTATCGGCCACACCCTACATCGGCGCCGCGCCCATCCCACCTCTACATCTTCGTGAGGAGGAGTGCCTTCTCATCTTCGTGAGGGGTGTCCCTGCCCCTCGCGAAGATGCGTCCCTATGAATGCTTGGGTTGAGGCGCTTTGATTGTCAGATGCCATCGACCAGAGCCGGCACCTTGCACAGCCCCTCGTAGGCGCTGCGCAGCCCGGCCGGCTCCCGGAAGCTCTGCGTGTCCGCGATGAACCTGCGGCGCCGCAATCAGAGTCGTCAGTCCACAAATAACGCGTTCTGTCCAGAGGTCATACTCAGCAGGGCAGACGCGACACTGTGACGTCCCTCACCCCGCCCCCTGCCCTGCAAGGCCCACAGCATGCACATGGCAGCAGCGTGACAGCACACATGCCGACCCAGGCTAGACCTCAGGATTGTTGACGGGGGCAAAACAGGAGCTGAAAAGAGCAAGGGCCCACCGTGTGTAATGTTTTGTGAGCGCATCCTCAGCGGCAAACCAGGCGGCGAGGTGCTCCTCGGAGGCAAGCCACCAGGACATGAGGAAGGGGCTGATGCCCAGCTGCAACGAGCCGCCCCCCAGCAGCGCGCCAATGCTGGGCGCGCTGACCCTGACCTCCGTGCGCCGCCCCGCCGCTACCATGTCTGTCGGGACAACAGCAGCAACACAGCCTCGGCAGCTGCCGCAATCAGTGGCTCCGGCAGACGGCACAGCCCCAGTTGCGAGTGTTTCCAGCAATCCGTGGCGCTGGCTGAGATGGCGGTTCCACCCCAAACGGCATGCAGCCAAGGGCAGGCCTCCGAGCGATCGGTTGGGATCTGCAAGCATCTCCACTTGGGAGGAACTTCAGACAAATGGCATTCATGGGGGCACCTGTCAGCGCCAGCGCAGGGGCGGTGACGGGCGCCGGCCTGGCAGCCTTGCTCAGCGGCGGCGACGGCGGGCTCGGCGCGGGCCACGTCGACGCCAGCAGGTCCGACCTGCAGCACAGGAACCAGCAACTGTTTGCATGCACGACGTCAAGCTGCAGTAGGAGAAAAACCTGCCCACCATGCACAGTGCATCAGCAGAGGAGCAGCATGACACAGAGGTAGCAGCCTGCGCAAAGCCACCAGGCCTCAGCCCGCTACACAGCGTTGACTGTGGGCTCACAGGCAGACGCCGACTGTGTGCGTGCCCCCGCAAGGGCAAACATACTAACTAACTCGTCACAGAGCCAGGACGCACCTGTCGTCGTCGAAGGTGGGCGACTCGGCCAGCTCCCACACACTGTCCGCGCCATAGTTGAGCGTCGACTTGGGGCTGCCGCCGACCCTGACCTCCGCGGCCTGCGTCCAGTCTGTCCTGTTATTTGCACTATGCATACGCAGCCATCTTCCGCCATGCTTATTGGAGATGCCTCACTCCGCATCCTCATGCCCTCACACTGCAGATCGCAATATCGGACGGCATCAACGATGAAACGGCTGCGCAGGTAGACTGGCAGGCGCAGTTGTGCAGGTGCTTTCGAACGAGTTCCTTATTCAGTGGGTGGTGCTGCTGCTTGAAAGGAAGCAACGATGCATGCGATGCACACAGACTCATGCGGCTTTGAGTCTGTGCTGGATAGTTTGGTAGGTAGCGCACCAGCCGCAGCAGCCCCGAGTCAGTGCTCTGCGTCCGCCGCACGCCTGCGCAGAATAGTCAGAACATCTGTTGTCAGCAGCCACTGCACAGGGCGTGCTGCTTGGTGGAAGATTCACCAGCTGCACTGGGAGAAGGGCCGTCAAAGGCGATGGCTGCCTGAACCGACTTGCAGAGATCTCGATGCGCATCTCACACCGGGTCAAAGCTGGCTGTGCATGTTGAGTGGAAGGCACTCACCGGTCAGCACCGGCAGCGGCGCGGCGGCGGACTTGAGGTGCGAGAAGTCGGCGCTGATGCGGCGGCTGCCGCCGTCGCTGGCGCCGCCGTGCTCTGCGATCGGCGGCAGGCCCGTGGCTCGCTGCGCGGGCGCAGCGGGGGCATCAGTTGCGGACGGCTTGCGCCGCCCCAGCGGCGCCGCCAGCCATTGCGGCAGGTACGCGCGCTGCGACGGCGCCGCGTGCAGCCGCACGTGGTGTACCTTCAGCACATGGAGCGGCATACTCACGTGCAGGTCACAACATGTATCCTGAGTTGCATATGCGCACAACTCAGCAAGCGCCTTGCCTTTTGCCTGGGGAAATGCAGTGTAAGGCAGAGGCCGTGCACAGCTCTGCCGCCGTGACGATGCAGCGCGCCAGAGTGGCATATTGCAGAAGCTTCGAGGAAGGCCGTAATTTGGGAAAGGCCGCCTCACCACATCGGGCTGCTGGCCGATAAGCTTGTCCAAGGACTCGAGCTTGGCGCGGCGGCGCCCCGGCGGCGGCGCGACCGCGGACTGCGGGGCGGCCGGCCCCTGGTCCTGACCGAACGTGCCGGCATCGCCGCCATCGGCGGCGAGCAGCCGCTCAGCATCGCCGGGCGTGGCGGCGGCCACCGAGCGGTTGGCGTCGCGCTCCGAGTGCGCCGTGCTGCCGGGCTGGGAGTCCTCAAACTCCGAGGCCGGTAGCCGGTGCTCCACCTGGCTGCCACGCCGCTCCAGCTGCAGCGGCCGCAGCCCCTGCTTCGGGCTGCCCGCCTGCGGCGGCGGCGGCATCGCGACCGGCCGCGCGGCCGGGAACGCGCGGCGCTGCGGCGAACTGAAGGGGCTGGCGCCGCCGCCGCCAGGCGGCGCAGGCTGCGCGGCCGGCCGGCCGGCAATCTGCGCCGCCCGCCGCAGCGACTGCGCTGCCGTCGCCTCCTCGGCCAGCACGCGCATGGCGCCGGTGCTGCCGTCCAGGCTGCGGCCGCTCCCGCCGAGAACGGGGGCCGCGGCGCCATCGGCGGCGCCCAGCGGCGGCGGCGTGGTGGGTGACGCCGCGCCGGAGCCCAGGAAGCGCCACAGCCCGCCGCTGCCGCTGGGCTTGTTGCCGGCGCCGGGGCCAGCCAGCTCGGCGGGTTCCGCGGACGCCGCCCTGCTGAGGGAGCTGCCGGTGCTGGACGCCCGCTTGAGCGTGCCTGCGGTGGCACCCAGAGAATTGGTTCTCGTGGAGATGTAGCATTGCATGTGAAGTTCCAGCAGGGTGTCATGTGAACTGTAACACAGCAACAAGATGAACTGAAGCATTGCATGTGCGCACCTGAGGAGTAGTGCAGATAGTAGTCCGAGTCCAGGTCCCACAGCGCTGGGCGACCCGCCCGCGGCACTGAGCACACGAAATAGAAAGCTTGAGCTCTACACAACTGATATGCCATCAAACAGCCTGTCAACCGGTATCGATCGGGGCTTGCCTGCAGACAGCTCGTCAGTGCCACGACTCAGCAGCCGCTCGATAGGATGAAACGCACCGAAGTTGCCGAGGAACAGGTTGATGGCGGCCTGCTTATCGGCGTCCGTGTAGGCGTTGCTGTAGAAGCGGCGGATGGAGGTCATCAGGTCCCTCGACTGCGTCGCCGCCTCCCAGTCGCCGCGCTGCCGCTGGAAGAACGTCGAGTGCGCCTCCGAGCCGCCATACTGCAGCGCACACATTGCCAGTTTGGTGTCCTGGCTGGCTGCTGTTGCCGTGCTGCTGTTGGAACACACGGCTGCATGGCAACAGCTGGGCGGACACAGCGGCGGCCGCGCAAGAATGCTGGGCTGCCAGCAGTCTGATCGCTGCCTGAGGGCATAGTCTCGTTCCGAGCTGCAGAGGCACCTGGCGGGCTAGGGTGTTGCCGGCGCTCTCGTACAGCTCCATGAGGTGGCGCGCCAGCGAGGAGCGGGCGTCGATGGACGGGCTGTCCGAGATGCCGAGCGCTGCCAGCTGGCGGCCCAGCCCCGCGAGGCCCGCCGCAAACTGCGCCACGTTCGTGCGGTCCAGGCAGTCGATGCAGTTGGTGCGCAGCACCCCCTGCTGTATGGCCTGCGTTGTTGCACAGCGACGACACTCTGGGTGAGAGGGTGTTGTCGAATGGAGCCGAAGGAGGAGGATAGCGGCTGCGGGGTGACACAGGCGTCTTGGCAGCGTCCGTCAGCTTCCAGCCTGGCTCTCGGGTTCAGCTGGCCATGGACGCGGCACGCCTGCTTCTTCGCTTTGTGGAGGAACAGCAAGACAGCACATCGAAAGCAAGCGCAGCAGCCAACCTGCGGCCCGTCGGGCGAGGTGTGGACGAGCAGGCCGGTGAGGTCGAGGCAGGACTGCGCGACGGGCAGCAGGCTGTCCAGCAGCGCGGAGCCGCGCTGCTTGGCATGGTAGTTCATGTCAAAGGGCACGTGGTGCACCCGCTCCTCCGGCGCCGCCTGCGGGTAGGTCTTGTGATCGTTTAGCATGCCAGGGCGCCCCAACAGGGTAAGATCATGTGGGGCCTCCGCAGGAGTGTTGCGGGCTGTCGAGCGTAGAGACAGCAGCACTGGCAGCGACATGCATTCAGGCATGACATGCCCCATGCAGTCTCATGACAGCGCCTCCTGCGGTTGCGACACCGGATATGCACAGCAAAAGACACTGCTGTGCATAGGCACGAACCGTCTGGTTGATGTAGGAGATGGCGACGTCGAATTCGGAGCGCAGCACGATCTCGCGCGGGTGCTTCTCCACGGCCTTGACCAGGTCCAGGCACACGACTGGGCCGCCGTAGCGCTCCTTCATGTCGTCAAAATGGGTGCGCGTGGCACTGCACGCAGAGGAATTTGTCGGGTCAGTAATCTGCTGGAGGACCTCATGCTGTTGTACATTCACATCGTGATAATGCGTGCACGTACCACTGCGCGCGGGACAGCACAGATGAGGACCCAATGCTAACGGCCGCCCACTTGCTGGGACTGCGGTGACTGCCAGATTGCCAAATGCTGCATCACAACTGGAGCATGCTTTCTCCTTTGGAAGGGGTTGCAGAGAAGGAAAGGCGCGCACCTGTACAGCGGGTCGAAAGTCTGCAGCAGGATGTCCGGCTTCGACAGCCGGCTGCCCTGCTGGCTCCAGTACAGCGGGATTGAGCCCCGCACCTGCAACATTGCGATCCGACATTGTCATTGAGGCACCCCTTCGAGTGAGACACGTCTGTAATTCAAGCGCACAAGCGCCTTGGGAGGCACCGCAGGTGCCGCTTGGCCTGTTGTACAGGATTGCTAATGCAGCTGCGGCCACCAACAGGTATGCACTTTTGTCAAACCTGCACTATCGAGGAGAGGGCGGGGCTGGCATGGCGCCGGTCCAGGCCTGCCCACACGATCTGCTCCGTCTCCACATCGTTCGCCACCCGGCCCTGCGCGCCAATGCCCGCAGCTCAGTAAGCTGCTGATATTTTACTGTTGGACTTGAAACCGTACTTGCAGAGCTGGTATAGATGCCAAGATGGTAGACAGGAAGTGCAGAGGTGAGACAGGCCTGAGCAGGAGATTCTCGGACTAGAAGGAGGTTTCCGTGTCCAAAGGAGATTCTCTTATTCCTCACAGCCCACCTCGTGGTTGACGCCGCGCTTCTGGTAGCGTGTGCCCGCGAAGTGGCGGCTGCGGCGGGCGACGAGCGTGATGGACAGCGTCTGGCCGAACACCGCCAGCGTGCGCTGCCGCCAAAAGCCGTGGATGAGGGGCACCACCCATCGGTCGTTGCCCAGCACCTCCCGCAGCGGCCTGCGCATTTTCCCCAAGAGTATCGCTTTGCAACCTCAGTCTGCAAGCCCTGCAAGAGGACTAGAATGTCCACCTTCCTGCTGGCAACTGAGACAACATTTCCGGCTGAGCTGCATACCGTAAAAGAAACACGTGGCCGCACCTGGTCAGATGGTCGTTCCACACGAACATGCTGTCGAAGCGGTCCTGCTGCGTGGGCGACGCCATGTTCGTCTGCAGCGTCGCCGCGATGTTGTAGGTGTACGAGAAGAAGAAGTCCTGCGTCAGGTCCATGCCCAGCAGCAGTTTGCGGTAGCGCTTCTCCGTGATGCTCTCCTGCCCCTGCACATGGAATGAAGTTCGGAGCAATCGTCAGAGCATGTAGCGGAGCGGCGTGCGTCAGGCATGCCGACTGTTATTCAGTCGAGATAAGCCTTGCGGCCTTGGGACGAAGATGCAGACGTGCGGAATCGGAGTTGTGGGTGTCGCACCTGTGCCGACGGCCGGACGAGCGGCACTAGCGCGGTGTCGGCGATGCTGTACACCTTGTGGCCGCACAGGTTGCCCTGGTACGCCCGCTTGGTGATGAGCAGCAGATAGTGGCCCTCCTGCAACATTTTCAAAGTGAGGACATCTCGGCCAGGTGAAACATAGAAACTTTTGCACGGAAGTGCATGCCATGTTGTCGTTGGCGAATACCTAAAGCGTGCAGGCTCTGTGAACCCGAAGTGACGATACATGATCACGACAACAGTGAGCTGAACGAGTGTTCAGTAGCAAACCCACCAAAAATTGAAAGACGCCGACGTTGCCATACGCCTGCAGCGCACATGCATGAATGTTGCAGCGACCTGCTCGGGGACCCTAAGGACCAATCGGCGCTCAGCGTTCTACAAATTCGCCAACGATTGTCTCTCCCACTGTTGCAAGGACGCGCAGCTCAGCTGTACCCTGCGATGGCTCGATCGTACCAGAAAACCCCTTTCTTTCTTGTCAGCACCAATGCACTTGATCACAGAAGGTCGTAATGCATGACTCTGGCCCCATGGATGGTCGCGATGCAGCTTGCCTGCGTGTCGGCTCGGCAACGATAGCGCCTCGACACATGCCAGCACTAGTGCACTAAACTCCGCCGTACTCACCTTGCAGACGAGCTGCAGGCCCCCGCTGGAGCTCCCAGAATTGCCTGCGTGTATCTGACGCAGCAGCGCGGCGCACTCCTGCTGGCTGAGCGCCGATGTGGTCTCGTGAGCCTCCAGCGATGGCAGGGCTGACCCCTTGGTGGGCGAGCCGCGGACCAGCGTCAGGACGACCCAAGATCGCCCAGGCCCGGCCTTGCTGCGGCCGACGAGGTAGAACCGCGCGGCGGTGCTGCAGCAGACCGTGCACGTGTGAGTTGTTTCGGGGGCGAAACATGGCCGGCTGAAATTGCTACACTGGCCCACTGAATGCGCAAAAGATGCCTCACCTGTACAGATAGAACTCCGACAGGGTCAGCTGTTCCGATGGGGGATCAGCCATGCTGTGGGGGTCACAAACTCCGGGGTATCGGAGCTTTGCCTAAGAGATGCCACTCTGGCCGGCTGAGAAACCAAGCGAGCACGCCGACGGCCCTTGCCGTCCAGCTGCGCAGCGAGCAGCAGCCTTCCGCGAAGGCTGCGCTGCAAGGGGAAAGTTTGGACAACCGGATGCCCAGTCGGAGGAGCTGTCGGAGTTGCGACTCTCGTGACTGCTCTTGCACAACTCCAATCGCCGCCGGTCGTTTGTGCAGCGGACTCGGTCGTCTTTCGAGCGCAAGAAGCTGTAAGCTTTCAAGAGCACGGTCTGTGCAGAGGATGGCCCTTTCACGGCATCTAGACAGATTGAGATGACTTCAACACCCGTCATCTACATGTTTGATCACCAACATCCTCCATTCGGCAGATTCCAGCAGGCACACACTTGGCAGCACACTTGGCAGCACACACTTGGCTTGCGTGACATCTGAAGCTCCTGTCAGTGAGCAGCCATGGCGGGCTCGCTCAGCTGGCGCGTCCGAATCTCAGAGATGGAGGTGAGCTGTGTCGCCTGTCGACATCCTGCCTGTTGTCCGAACGCTGCAGGGCCTGCACCACGAGTGCTGTTGTGATGTAGGCACTGCTGACCTCTAGGCAGCAGGAACTCAGGGCGCAGCTCCAGCAGAAGGCAGCGGCAGAGGCGAGCGCGGAAGCGCAGCAGCAGCGACGGGTACTCGCATGCTGGTGTATGTGCTGCACATGCACGTTAGAATGTCATTGCTTGGTTTGCGCATATGCTTTGCGTCGGAAGCAGGGTCACCAGTGGCCGGAGACGACAATACCGCACTGGGTCTGGCGCAGGAAGCGGCCCTGCTGGAGCTGTTGCAGCTGAAGAGCAAGCATGCTGAAGCAGCCGTGAGCCTTGTGCAGCTGAACAAGCAGATCGTGCAATATTCTGATCATGAGCGCAGTGCAGAGGTCCAGAGGTGCGAGTGAGCGCAGCATGTACGCTCATTGTACCAGAGAGCCATGCGCGGCTTATTTTGACTGATTGCGGACCTCTATACAGTGACGCACTGCTTGTCGCCCACAGATAATACGCTGCGAATTCTGTTTGCAGGCTGGAGCAGGAGTGCAAAAAGCTCAGCGGCCGGGCGCAGGCGATGAAAGAGGCGCAGCAGAAGGAGCGGCAGCTAATCAGCGATTTTGCCGCTCTGGTGGAGGAACACGTCGCAGACACGGCGGCGCCGCTCGGCCAAGCGCAGCTTGCGTTGGAGCAGGTGAGGCGTTACAGGGTGATGCAATATGCTTTCCGCGGCACTTCTCACGTGCGAACAGCTGTGTGGCTGTGGGGCAGCAGGGTCGCCTCCACAACACCTGGCCCGCATCACGCAATGCGCTGGCGCTCATGCACACCTGGTACGAGACGAGTCCTGCCGAGCTCGAAAACGATCCTCCTCGCCCGTGAATCGCTTGCTGCAGGCGCAGCGGCAGCTGCGGGAGCAGGCGCGGACGGCGCGACCGGCCGCCGGCCTGGAGGCGCAGGCGGCGGAGCTGGACAAAAAGACGGCGGCGCTGCAGGCGGAGCGCCGCGCTGCGGCGCAGCAACTGGCGGACGTGCAGGCCGAAAACGCGGCACTGCAGCGGCTTGTCGACGAGCAGCGCGCCGCCAACCGGCGGCGCCAGGCGGCGCAGGAGCAGGCGCGCTTGAAGCGGACCTCCTGAGGCTGTCACTCCTTGCTTTGCATGCGGATGTTAGTCTTGCCTTGGTGCATGTTGAACGATTCGTTATACATAGTCTGGGTGGCGCAGGAACTAAAGACCGAGGCCGCCAAGGCGCAGGCAGCGCGCGAGAGGTACGTTGACCCACGGCACTTTAACCTGCTGCCTGACATGGACGGACATTGGCAAGCAATGCGGGACTCGTGGCGGTGACGAGCGTGCAGCCCTTCGTGCGCAGGCTGGATGAGGCCAAGCAAGTCAGCGGCTGTCTTGCGGCGGAGGAGCTCAACTTGGACCACAAGATCGCCGAGTGCAAGGCGCAGCTGGTGGAACTGTCGTCGGCCTCATGATGAACGACATCAGTATCTTACGCAACCCATACTAGGTCGAATTGGATATGGTATGAGAGTGCGGCAGACGTGAGTGACCCGTTACAGCTCGACACCATCAGAATAATCGAGGGCGGCACAGACAACAACTAGTTGGGTGCTACCTACTCACAAGAAGATACATGTTCCGCTGACAGGTTTACTTGAAATTCTCTGCACAGCGCCACGTCCTAGAGGCTTCCATGAACGTGCCCACCTGCAAGCAAGCATGTCAAAACACACCGCAACTTACCTTGTGCTCACCTGGACTTTGCGACGGCTGAAAGGCTGCAGCTGTGCGTAGATGCTGTGCTGCCGCTTTGACTTGACAGCACCCACCACCCACCTAGAAACCTGGAGGGTGCCCTCCTGGCAGCCGCAGGCTGTTGCTGGCGACCACATAGCTGCAGAACTCTGGAGAGGCACTCCAGGGCTACCTGCTTCCGGTGAAGCTGCGGACACGAGGTTCTGACGGGGCCACGTTGGTGCTGAGGACTGGTGCTGAGAATGCTGATGCTATATATCACCAGATGCTGTGCTGTGCCAGCTGGAGACGCGAGCCGTTGCTGTTGCCGTGCTGCTTATGGTGCTGCTTACAAAGATGCAGAAGGTGAACACAACCCGGAGCTGTCATCTGGCAGCTGAAGCTGCAGGGTTGGCAACGACAATGGGATCTGACAAGGGCCAAATTGCGGCCTTGTGTCTTGTCCATCACGGCGCTGGTCTCTCGAATGTCTGCAGCTGCTCTCGGCAGCAGGATCTGGCTGTGCTGGCAGAGCTGGAAACCACCCCTGCTGCCTTTGGCTGCCGCCGCCGCCGGCTTCGCCACGCTGCACTGCGTCACGCTGGGCATCTGCGCTGCGCTGTGGCTGCTGCTGCGATGTCAAGCTGCCCAGAGGAGAAGGGCAGCCGAGGCCGCGAGTCCTTTGGAGGAGGTGTCTTGTCAGCGGGGCGCCGAGGGGCGGTAGCGGTCCGGGTAGCCCGCCGCAGAGCCGTAGCGGTCGTCGGCGGCCGGGGGCGCGCCGCCGCCGGGCGCGCCGCCGTACCCGCCGCCGTACGCGCCTCGGTCGGCGTAGCCGCCTGTCTCCCTGCACAGATAGCCATCTGCGCGTCAGCTTGCGGAGACATCAGCCGCCGCAGAACCCCAGCCAGTTGCTGACCTGTCTCAAGTGGAGCACGCTGGATGGCTTGTGAGGCAAGCCTGCTGGTTCATGGGGAGCGACATTACAGTGGCATCAGATAGTAGATAGCCTTTGGGCCCACCTGGAGCTGTAGCCGGCGCCGTATGAGCTGCCGCCATAGGCACCCGCCTCCGGCGCCCTCTCGTAACTGCAGGCAATGTTGCCACAGGGCCTCAGCGAGACATCCAGTCCACAAGCTTCTCAGAGCCCCAATCACCAAAGGTGGTGTGCATGGAGATGGCAAGCATCAGGAGCACGCAGGAAAGGAGGAAGGCCTCACCCGCCATATCCACCGGCTTCCCTGCAGCGGCAAGCAGAAGTATGATGTCGGCTGAAAGTTCAGATTCAATCTTCACAGCGAGATTCGTCTCAGCCAGGGGCAGATAGACGTCCAGTGATGCGCTGCCACAGTTTCGCTTGCATTCCGAGAAGGAGGATGCAGGGTTCCAGAAGCACACCTCCCATAGCCTCCATAAGCCCCACTGTAGCCAGCGTCCGGTGCACGCTCGTACCTTCAAGCAAGGAAGCTGGACTCACAAGGATTCTCCGTTCCAAGAGTGCGGCCTGACAGTAGGTGGCTCCACCTACGAACTGCATAAATTGCACCCTGCCGCGCCAAATAATGCAAGCACCTAGACAAGTAATGCAAGCAGCTGGCCATTAGAGGTGCCAAATGCTCACCCTGCGTAGGCGCCTGCCGCGCCCCGGTCGTCCGCGCCGTAGCCGCGGTCATACGCGCCGTAGCCGCCGCGCTCGGCGCCATAGCCGGCCCGCGGCGGCGCGCCGTATCCGCCGCCATATGCGGGCGGCGCGCCGTAGCCGCCGCGATCGTATCCACTGCCGTAGGCGCCACGCTCGGGGTACGCCCCGCGTGGGGGGTAGCCGCCGCCGCCGCCGCCGCCGTATCCGCCGCCGCCGCGTCCGCTGCCGCCATAGCGATCATAGCCGCCGCCGTATCCGCCGCCGCCACGGCCGCCGCCACCGTAGGGCGCGGGCCCGCGGCGGCCGGCGTTCAGGGCGGCGGCGGGCGTGCCGGGCACGGTCTCGGACTGCGGGATGGCGCGCGTCACGCTGATCTTGCGGCCGTCCATCTCGCTCTGGTGCATTGCGGCGATCGCAGACTTGAGGCCTTTCTCGTCCGCGAAGAAGACAAAGCCGAAGCCGCGGGAGCGGCCTGTGGCCTTGTCCAGCTGCACGCGGGCGCCGGTGGCGTCATAGTCCCTGAACTCTGCAGCAGCGCCGTACGCAGCAGGCGTCAGAGAGATTGTGTGATGATGTTGGCATCTTAGAGGCGCAAGCGCGCGACAGGCATGAAGATACAGTGCCGTCCAGGGTGCTCGTCAACTACAACTATTCAGGCTTGGAAAGACAGCAGGCTGAAACGCGAACGTGGCTCACTGTCTTTCAGCTCGCGGTCGCTGATGTGCCAGGAGATGCCGCCAACAAAGGCCTTGAACTCCTCCGAAACCTCGTCCTCCTGAGGCGGCTCGTCACGCCGCACGGGACTGCGGGACCTTTCCTGGCTCATCCTTCCTACACTGCGTGCCCCGGCAAGCATTGGCATTCAGGATTGTAGTCTCTGAATCGTCTCGCTCTGGTTGCTGGTCTTGCGAATGCACCCACTGTGCCTACCATATCTCCATGGCCATTTCATGTAGCTGAGAGGATGCCCAGCTGCACCTCCACCTGAAGGGCAGAGGACGTGTTGACTGCACTCACCTGAACTGCTGATTTCTCGTGCCAGTGCCGTCGCACAAATATGATCCCAGCCGCTTGCGGCGTATTCAGCAGGTGGAGTCAGCAAGTCGGCTTGACATTGAGCTAAGCTGGAAAGGGAGAGTGCTGCACTGCACTGTGGGCATTTGGCGCGACACTTGCAGGGCATACGGTGCAGATACGGTGCCGTATATGGCATCATACGTCCTTGGCGCATGAAACAAGCAAAATCGAAAGCAGTGATCGCATTCTCCAGTCTACTCCCCCTTTGCTGGCCAACAGCTGAATTCTGACACGTATCAGACTCGAGGCTGGTCGGCTGAGGTTTTTTTTTTGTGATGCTGTTTGCATTGTGCGGGTGAACACGACACTATTCTCTGTCGCGACAGGCAGTGACTGATCGCGATCGTCTCAGTGATCTTTAGATGACAGTCGTATCGATCGAGTGGGCTCTCGCTCTGGCGTTGGCTGCACCTCATCTTCTATACGGGTTCATTTGGTTCTTCCCAAACGTCTGGCAAGGACGGTTCGGCCAGCAGTCCGTTCTGGTGTTTGACAGTGTCGCCTGGGTGTTGAAAGGTAGGAAGATCGAGTCGCGACCCTTGGTGCCACTTGATGTGCTGAGCTTCACAATGTAAGCGGCGGCCGCACGGAACCTGACCAATGACACTAGTGCCTATGCAACTGGGCCGATCTACAATATGTTTCGGTTGATTGTACTTCCCAGTTTGGATCTACCAAGCCTTCTTGTGGTGCAGTCGTGCAATTCGGCACGGCGGTCGCCTGGTGGATCCAGGCGAAGGCGCCGGCGCCTGCATTCGATGTGCGGCAGCTGTCGCCGCTGAACGTGGTCGCCGGGCTGGCCGTCGTCGCCGCTGGGCAGGTGAGCTTGTCACAGGCCATGAAGCTCTATAGATGTTTCGGAAGCACGATGCGTTCTGATGGTTCTCCAACTGTTGTTGTTTGAGCACATGACGTTAGCTTACCTGTGGCGTTCACATTGCGATCCTTGCGCCAATGCAGGCGCTGAACATCGGCATCTACAGGGCCATCGGCCACGTGGGCGTGTACTACGGCTTCAAGCTGGGCCACCAAGTGCCCTGGGTGGAGGGCTTCCCCTTCAATGTGGTGTCCCACCCGCAGTATGTGGGCGCCGTGCTCAGTGTCTGGGGCGTGGTGCTTACCCTGTGGCAGCAGCAGCCGCAGGGCGCCCTGGCGGTGGCATCCTACTGGACGATGCTGTACATGGTGACGGCGATTCAGGAGAGTCACTTCTAGAAAGAGAAATCGAAATGTATGAGAGTGGGGCAGCTTCTAGGGAGCAGGCATGCGGGCTTCATCATCCACATGGCGACTGTGGTTGCATGCCCGCATTGTAGGCATTTCAAACTAGCCATCATTGACAATTTTGACACTCAAGCACTCCCAGCATTGTTCGTTTCTGAAGAGCTGATGAAATCTGAGCAATCGGATGAATGACATTGCAATGCAACAACACAGATTCTTTGAATATGATTCTTTTAGATTCCACATCGGTTCTGCTGATATTTGTCTGCGAGCTGCAGTCTACTAGACACTGATCAACTGCATCGCCGACATCGCCGCGGTGGTTGTAGTTGAGACCGGCTCACTGCCGGCTGTCCAGCCACTGCCGCGCTGCGCGCCCGCTGGCGACGGTGGCGTATCCTGCCTTTATCAGTGCTGGCGGGAACAACTCCAGCAGCTGCGGCCAGGCATACATCACCCGCCGAGCCGCCATCGACACCGAGGGCGCGTCCACGTCCAGCTCCTGCATGAAGGCGACCACAACAGCAGTAGGTGAATACTGCAGATGGAACCACTGCTGCACGTGCTCATCGTGCTCAAGACGCGCCGAAACTGGGAGTCGCCAGGTGTTCACAAGGGACGCTTTCTCGGACACGGATGCAACTCTCTGGATGCACACGGATGCACTCTTTGGATGCACACAGATGCAGCTCTAAGAATGCAGCACTGCACAGGTGGGCGGCCCACCTTCATGGTGTCGAATAGCTGCAAGGCGCGGTGCCAGTCGCCCTTGCGCTCGCAGGCGGCGATGAGCGTCGCGAACAGCGCGCCGCCGGGCACCAGCCGCGCTGCCAGCATCTCGTCAAACAGCGCCAGCGCCAGCGACGACTCGCCGCCGCGCTGGGCGGCGGCGATCGCGCAGCTGTAGGACACTGCGTCAGGGCGCAGCCCCGGCTGTGCCTGCATCTCCCGCAGCTTCTCCACTGCCTGATAATGGTGCCAGCACACGGAAGGGTCAGAGTATGGTGGAGCATAAATTTGCATGCAAAACGAAAGTTGTAAAATCTCAGCGCTTGCTGGGCTATGGCCAAGCGTGCAGGATACGCAGCGGGATGCCATCCAACCAGAGATGCCCTCCAACCAGAGATGCCCTCCAACCAGAGATGCCCTCCAAACATGTACGCAGTTGCGAGACCATGCTGGAAGGGACCTCAGATCTGCGCAACCAGGCAGCAGCCCACCTTTTCCCACTGCCCCGCGCGGCCAAAGGCGCTGAGCAGCGCATTGTGGTGGCGGATGTTGGGCGCCACGCCGCCCGCCTGCAGCTGCGCCATGAGCTGCAGCGCGCGCTGCGGCCGGCCGACGCGCTCGCAGGCGGTGACGAGCGCCGTCAGCGTGTACGCGTCCGGCGGCAGCCCCGCGCGCTGCATCTCCCCGTACAGCCGCATGGTGTCATCAAACCTGCGGATTAGAGTGTTCTCTCCTGACTAAGTAGTTTAGCACACCGCTTCTTGGGACTCTCTTCTCCCAAGAAGCGGTGTCTCTCCGCATGGTGCCAGCGAGGGTTTCAGGTACTGCGTCTGCATGCACAACTGACATGCAGGCCTCCTCGGCGGATCCGATTCCAGCTGCACCTGCCGTCATTGACTGCAGAGCCGCCCAACGCACTTGCTTGGAGCTGCTCGGAGCTGATCCGCTGGTTCTGAGCCAGAGTGCTCACCTGCCGGCCTTGCCGCACGCCGACAGCAGCGTGTTGCATGTGACCTCTGTCGGACCGAAAGGCTGCCCAGCACACTGCTCGGAGGGAATCTGCTTGGTTGAGTGACACCTGCGCGCACCTGCCGGCCTTGCCGCAAGCGGACAGCAGCGTGTTGTAGGTGACCTCCGTCGGCTGCAGCTGCAGGCGGCCGGCGGCCGCCGCCCGCCGCATGTTGGCGAACACCTCCAGGGCGCGGTCCGCCTGGCCCGCGCGCTCACAGGCGCTGAGCAGCGCGTTGTAAGACCGCGTGTTGGGCTGCATGCGCAACCGCTTCATGGCTGCGACACACAGCAACTTGGGCTCATCATGCGGGAATGCTGCCAACTCAGCAGGCCAAAAGCACGACATTTAATGCCAGCAATGCGCACCAAGTCAGCTCAAAAGAGCAAGCAGGCTGCTGCTGTGGTGCTTATCGTGATCTGCGGTCCGCCCGCGACGACATGCTCGTCCATGCAGTGATGGACCTCCCTTGCAGCTGCGGCACATCAGTGGGAGGGGGAAACTCACTGCCGAACAGCGCCCACGCCTTCTCCCAGCCGCCGGCCGCCGCGCACGCGGAGATGGCGGAGTTGTAGGCCAGCACATCCGGCTGCAGGCCAGCGGCCTCCATCTTCTGGAACGCCGTCAGCGCACTCTGCCACTGCCCCGCCCGCGTGCAGGCGCTCATGAGCGTCGTGTACGTCATCACATTTGGCACCACGCCTGCAGATTGGGGGTTGCGTTGAAGGAGTGTGACCCCGTTTCAGGCGCTGCAGCCGCCCCGCTGCTGTCGCCCAAACTTGCTGTGGATCTCTCGGAATGCTCCCAGATGTTACATGATCTTTCAGGGCACACTTCCCGAAAGTACGCTAGACCGTAATGCCCACCTGCTTGCTCCATGTGCTCGAAGACGCGCCAGGCGTCCTCCCACGCGCCCGCCTTCTGGCAGGCGCTGATGAGGGAGGTGTACGTGTACACGTTGGGCCGGAAGCCGCACTGCTGCAGCTGCCGAAACAGCCGCTGCGCCCTGTCGTACTGCAGCGCCTTGCCTGAGATCACGTCACAACACAGCTTGCGTCGCCGCCCGACACCGCCCAGCATAGGACACGCCAGCTGTCCAGAAGCGCAGCAGACAGTCGTGAATGGCAGGACCATCACTGTCATGGCTAATCAACGCGGAGTGTATACGAGAGCTCCCACGTCCTCACAGCAGCAGCATTGAGCAGCACCTGCCACGTTGATGGCGGCGTTGAAGCACATGAGGTCGGGCTGGATGCGGCGGGCCTGCATGCGGTCGAAAATGCGCAGCGCGTGCGCGGTGTGCCGCTTGTGGCGGCCCAGGATGCTGATCATGCGCGTGTACAGCAGGCAGCCGTCCACGCTGTACTGTGGGCTCTGCTCGAACCAGGCGAAGGTGGCGAGCGCCCGGTCCGGCTGGTGCAGCTTTGCCAGCTCCGTCAGGATGCTGCAGTGGAAAACCCACAACGCGCGGCTGAGGCGATATGCGGTCTGGCAGTGCGGATACGCAAGAGGTGCCAGCAGGCCCGTCGAACAACAGCAGCGGAGCAAATGCAGCGCCACTGATGAGGGGAAACCCTTCCGCTGCAACAGGTGGGTCCCCTGTGCTGCAGGGACAAAATGCGGCTGCACCTGCAGATCTCCGGCATCGCGAGCTGCACGCCATTCAGCACCTCCGCCGAAGACACATGCCGCGGCAGCTTCGCCAGCATGTGTGCCAGCTCTGTCACAATCGGCTGGTGGCCCGGTTGCGGCTCGGGTGCTGCGTCTGCGTCGGGCGCTGCGTTGCCAGGGGCCTCTCCCCGCAAGCTACCGACACCGGCGGATGCATGGGGCTCGCTGCCGCCTTTGATGCCGTCGGAATCTGTGCTGGTCTGGGCGACGCCGCCGCCGACACGAGCCTCCGGCACGTCAGGGTGCCGAAACGGGCGCTCGAGCTGCAGGGTTGCCAATTGCGACCTTCCCTTCACAGCTGCCTTGCAGGACATGCCAGCGCCGCGTTGCTGCCGTCTGGCATTCCGTTGCAAGCCTGCGCGGGGTGGCTGCCGCCGCACCGCTGACCTGCCGCATTTGCCGCTGGCCCGACAGCTGGCCGTCTGTGTGGCCAATAGAGGCAACGTCAGGCAGCAGTGCAAATATTTATTGTGCAGCAGGTGTTCTACACACATGTTGGCAGCATGTAACACAGCATGAATTCGAAAAGCGGTCGCATGATTCGTCGGCAAGTGCTTCTGAACACACCTCATCCAGCAGGCTGCGACTCGCTGGCAACGCATGCGCATGCATGATTAAAGTAGGATCCTGACTTTAAAACGCGCTGGAAGAGGCCAAGACTCTGCGGTAGTTCAACAAAAAAGCAGCGTGATACGAAGCGATAGACCCCCAGAACGCGAACATAATGGTGCCCAAAATACTGCACGGTAAATGTCTGACAAGCAGCCAAGTGTTCTGTCGTCGGGTGCTTAAATATCGACCGAGAGGAGTGTGAAGTGCCACGCTCAGCGTCGTCAGCACGAGAATCTGCAATGCTGATGGCGCTTCTGCTCTGGCTCGCAACAAACAAATGGCGTCAAGACGTCACTTTTCTGTGCACCGCTCAACTTGGCGAACTCGCAATAGCCAGCGAAAAGCAGCCCGCTCCGTGACCGAACTCAGGCAGGTGGAAGGAGGCGCAACAGATGCGGACTGTTGGAGGACAAGGTCCGCATCTGTTGCGGACCTCTTCGAAGCTCCATTACTGACCCTTGCTCAGCACTCCGCATCTGCTACGG
>JAABUL010001715.1_pt1 | contig 39877 bp, 29 predicted proteins | sample 5559151 | NCBI WGS metagenome assembly JAABUL01 (sample SAMN10711876, study PRJNA513368) | rock metagenome | isolation source: Antarctica rocks | place: Antarctica: Victoria Land, Pudding Butte sud | reverse complement strand
CTATGATGAGGTGAGACTTCAACAGGACGTCAATGTTTTCTTTCCTTTCTATGGATATGCTACGTTCTCTACCATGATCCACTGTTACATACAATGATCTGAAACTATCCACCGTAAGCTCGTTGGACTCCAATGACACCTTCAAAGTCCTGCCTTCTATTGGCAAGACATTCGTCCTCAAGAGATACATTCCATTGCAGAAGCTCTTTATGGAGTCATTGCAATGCTACTCGAGCATATGTGGCCGCTGGCCCACCGAAGCCTCGACCTTACGATGATCCACCCAGGTCTCGCCCTCTTGTTGGAGTTAGAAAACCACCTCCAGCGGCAACTCCACCAACGTCAATATCCTCTGCTGTGTCTCCTACTGCTGGAAATGCACCTCCCTCAGCCCCTCCTCCACCGAATCCGCAAGCCAGAGGAGTAGCGTATCCGTATCTCCGCATCTCCATTGGGGTTGTGCTTTGTGGCTCCATAATCTACTCCATGGTACCTCCCCTGCCCCAGTCTGCCAGTCCCAAGCTCACTGTATAGCTCAGTTCACCTCGCCCCTCCAGCTCCAATCCCCCTCCGTCGCCGACCGAGATACTCTCGCAAAGCGAGAATCGGGCATAACACCCTTATCCCCAATGCGCTTGCGAATGGAAGCCTTCATCAAAGCCCAGCAGAAGGAAATAGTCTCTACACTCGAAACCCTTGATCCTTCCCACAAATTCCGGACCGATACCTGGACTCGACCGAATGGTGGTGGAGGTATATCTTGTGTATTGCAGGATGGCTGCGTATTTGAAAAAGCCGGAGTCAATACAAGCATCGTCTACGGCACCCTTCCTCGTCCTGCTATTGAAAAAATGCGCGTCAATCATAAAGCGCTAGATCCGGATGTCGAAAGTCTCGAGTTCTTCGCCGCAGGCCTTAGCTGTGTCCTCCATCCCAACAACCCGAATGCACCAACAGTACATTTCAATTACCGCTACTTCGAGACCATGGACGGAGCAGGAAATTGCAATGCTTGGTGGTTCGGCGGCGGGACTGACCTAACTCCGTCCTATCTTTTCGATGAAGATGCCATACACTTCCACCGTACAATTAAAGACGCCTGTGATAAACATGACCGAGGCTACTATCCGCGATTCAAGAAGTGGTGTGATAAGTATTTCTACATCCCGCATCGTGGTGAATCACGAGGAATAGGCGGCATTTTCTTCGACGATCTAGACCAGGAGGAGAAAGATCAAGAACAACTCTACTCCTTTGTCCAAGACTGTCTCACTGCTTTCTTACCTTCATATCTGCCCCTGATCACTAAGCGAAAGGATATGCCTTACACGCAGCAGGAAAAAGAATGGCAGCAATTACGGCGCGGAAGATACGTGGAATTCAATCTTGTGAATGATCGTGGGACCTCATTTGGATTAAATACACCTGGTGCGAGGGTTGAAAGCATACTGATGAGTTTGCCGTTGACGGCTAGGTGGATGTATATGCACGACGCTGTTAAAGGAAGTAGGGAGGAGAGGCTGCTCAACGTGCTCAGAGAGCCGACCGAATGGATTTAGATAGGAGCAACGCTAGATTAGGAAGGTCGCTTCTCTACGCATCTTGGAAAAACCGTGTATGATAATCGGCCATGCCAGGCTCTCAACAATAAGCAATAAGCAGTTGGGCTATGAAACGCTTTTTTCTAAAATTCTCTTGTGATCTGCAAAATTCGGCGCAATTGCTAGGGACAATATAGATCAGTCAACCTATTTGCGAAATGAACCTTTGGAACAAGGATACAGTGACGAGTATTGACTCAAATATCCAACGCACATACAGTACAAAGATCAAATCTACATGGGTATATCGCAATCCTAGACCTCCAAACACCGCGACCGTATATTCAGCTAACCAAGATGCCGAGACTCCATCCGCCATGCAACCAATGTCAAGGAAGACATCCTCATCTTGCAAGCCCTCCGACGCCTTCCGTAGCCTTTCGCTGCCTACCTAGCCAACTCTTTGGCGCCTCCAGTCGTCTTTGTAGCACGACATTGTTCATTTGCAAACGGCGGGCAAGGTCATGATATGCTGAGGACATAAGCTTGAGTTCCCGTTCGAGAGTCTGCGTGTACGCTTTTCCGTCGCGGGACAATACGGCCTGGACATGGAATGGGCATCAGCATCTGCGGAACCAAAATCTTGTACACATTGGACCCAAAAGCAAGACGGCGATTTGATAAATTGAAAGTTCGTGGAGACACGAGATAAGTTTAGATGCGTGATACAGTGATAATCGCGAGTGACAGACCTGTGATTTTGCCTCGTCGACTGGCATGTCTCTAGCCAAAGATGTAGTCTTCTGGCTATATTGTTGCTGTTTGATACGGGCTTCGAGATCTTTGATCGTGGTGTTTTGGTCCTCGATTTTCTGGAAAATTGATCTTGTTAGCGTCCTTTGGTCCAAAGAATTTCCTTACTCCTTTGAACGAAGGTGAATTAGGAGCAGATGGGAGAGGAGCTAGGAAGGTGCCGCCAGATTCAAAAAGCTGTCTGTCTACCTGTTGAGCATTCGCTATCCGCTCTCTGCTTCCGTCAATCTGGGTCGCATAGCCTTCTTCGATCTTTGCAGTGATAATCTGGAGATTCTTCTGAGAGACGTCGGTGCTATTCTTGATCGACTCTGCCGTGTCTTTCGAAGCTTGCATGATGTAGTTTGTTAGCTTTTGGTGCTCATTCCTGATCGCTACGTTCTCCAAATCATCTTTGGTCTTCGCAACCACGGTGTCATGGGATAACCGCCAGGCTTGGTTTCGTTCCTCCCATAGCTTGTCGGAATCTTCCTGGAGGCGATTGTAGCGTTTCCAGAGTGCATCATGTTCGCTCTGAAGTTGTGTCAGTGCTATTGAATACTGCCTCTTTACCTCTTCGACCATTTGAAGCTTGGGCTTGCCGACGAGTTCACCTTCAAGGAGATCAATAATCAGGTCTGTCATCATGCAATGTCTCTCAAAAGCTGACGTACGGTCATTGTTCGCTGCATCAACATCCTTCTGGGCTATCGACAGCTTTTCTTCGAGCTCGCCGTGCTTCTTCTGCTCATCCTTGAGCTGGGCGCGCAATCGCCGGAAGATTTCGGTGCTTTCAAAAGCGTGAGCAAGATTGACGATGTTCTGAGCAGGAGATACAGACCCTTCGATTGGATGCCCCTGCCGCACGTCTGTGATGGAAGACTCAAGGCTGGATATGTCCTGACGCAGTCGCTGCTCCTTGGCTGACTGGTTGGCTGACTGGTCCTGGACCTTGTCAAGTTGACGCTGTAGCGCTGTAGCTTTGTTGTCCTTCTCGCTCGCAACGCTTGCCAATTGACCATTATCCTTCTCGAGCTCAGAGATCCGGGTTTTCCTGGCTTTCATTAGTCCCCGTGCCCACCAGAGGAGAGTACCAGCGACTTGCATCTGCTGTTCATGCTTATAAGTTTCTGACAACTCGGACTCAAGACCACCATTAACCATCGTTGGGGAGGAATGTATCTCCGATCCACCAGATCCGTCTTCCAAGTCTGCGATCCTCTCTAGGTTCCTTGCTAAGGCCTCGCGCATCGCTATCGACTCGCGTCGAAGCCGGTCGTTCTCAGCGATCACGCTCTGCTTCGTTTCTCGCAGCTGGCTATTGTCTCGTTCGCTTCCAGAAAGGGCACGATGGATTTCTTGATTCTCCTTTTCAAGCTTTGTGTTGTGTCTCCGGATGTCCTCATAAGCTTTCAATTTTGGGCGAGCTTCATCAAGTTGTGAGCGAAGCGAATCGCGCTCCTTCTCAATGGCTTGGTTGGCTTGGACCTTTTGCTTGTACTTTTCTCCTGCATTCGCCATCTTTGTCTGCTTCTCCAGCTCTCGTTTTTGGATGTCGAACTCATCTTCCTTCTCTCGCAGCTTGCTCTCCGTATCGCTGAACTTGTCAGCTCTTCGCCGCAGTTCGGCTTCACGAGACTGGTGTTCCTTCATTTGTGATTCCTGACCACGAATGATCTCTTCTTGCTGAGATATCTTGTCTTCCAGTTCCCTCGGTGACCATTTGTCTCTATCATTATGTGCTGAGGCAAGTTTTTTCAGCTCATCTTCATTCTCGGCGGACTGCTTCTTCACAGCTTCGTAGTTCTCTTCCAACCGTTCATACGCATCATGAAGTGCTCGCGTCTCTAGTTCTAGACGTTCAACCTCACCTTCGCGGCGCTTCAGCTTTGCTGTGGCCTTAAAGAGTTCCTCCTCCAGCTGAAATATTGAAGTTGCATTTCGCGACGGAGAAGACGGAGCAATTTCTTCCCCACTGTTCCGTTCTCCATTGGGACCAACAGTCTCTCCAGTGTCTTCAATATCAGACGACAACTGGGCCGGATCGAGATCTTTGATGAGATTGGATATTACCTCTGGAGTGGGGTGGGGTAGGGTCGGGATCTTCTCAATTATGTGTGCTTTCGGTGGCGAAATGGCGACTTGGAGGATGAGCTTCACAAACTGTGCTGCGAGGTTAGATCTGGTAGCTCCTGATGTCGAGGTCACAAAACTTGCTTTGGCAACAACGGAGCTCGGACCATCTGAAGCAAGTTCCTTGATAGCGTCATCTGATACAACGGTATACACCGCGCCTTGTTGGTCCAGATATGATGATATCTGATGGTAAATGAGCTGTACTGCTCCATGTTAGCATCTGTCTTCACAAATATACTGTCAGTTGGGTGGAGAAGCTTACAATTTTGCTCTCTGGCATAGTGTGATTGTTTTTTGGTCGGGAGTTGGCCGAGGAAGTATTCAAAGTTGATTTCACCTAGAGTTGCATCAGCACGCACCCGGGTCCCTTGCAGGCAGCTGCACGTACAGAGCATCTCCCAAAAAGCATGACCATCATTCATTTCCCCTAGGAAGTCCACACGATGGGTTAAAGGGAAAGAATTGACCTATGAATACATTTGTTAGCATCTAGGTTATGAAAAAGTTGGGGAAAGGCGCGACATGCCCAGACGACCAGCGCCGCTTCGGTCTCGGGGTGGAGGGTCCCGTTCGTAGCCATGTCTTGTTATGCAGGGCCCCGTAATCAGATCAGTGTGGGAAGGACGGACGAAATAGCTAATTAGCATATTGGCGGAGCAGCGAGAGCATGGGGAATGGGTGTGTTTGGACTCGCTTTGAGGGACGCGATGTTGAATAAAGACCCTTGTCCTCGGCTTTTTGGCACCTGCGTTAGCGCGACGTAATCGATAAAGACTGATTTCTTCCCACTTTGTCCACGAACACAAAGTGTGCACGTATAATATGCATGATCTCATTCGCGGGATGGAACACAATGCAAACAAAGAAATGACCATTGAAGTTGTCGATCAGATAGAAATTTCATCAACTACCGCGAGCATTCTTTGGTGCTAGTCCTTGTCCACTTTGAGTGGTTTGCATACTATCAGGCTGCAATACTTGTTGTCTTCAAATGAATACTGCTAAAGCCACTGGTAGCCTTCTAGTCTCCGCGAAAGTGAGCAAAGCTATGTGAATAAATCAGACCCCCTGAGAAGGGCCATGCGTGCTCCCAATCAAGCGTCATTGTATGTAACCGTAGATCCGTCATCGCGTAATGTCCTCATACAGCCTCAAAGACCCAGATGCTCCCTCAGCTGTAACTGAGCCAGCAAAGACAGATTTGGTGATTAGACCAATACCACAGGCACTCCAACGATATGATTCGATCGTCATTCCTGCTCTTGGGTGGTCACCGTCTGGTCGTCCTCGATAGTGGGAGTGAATTCCTGAGACAATGTATTAATGGAATTGATCGCTTGGGACGAAGCCTTGACAATGAAGCCTCTGCAACAATCAATTAGCATCATTTCGTCGGACAGGAACCGGCGAGTCAATACTTTATAAGTTCAAATTCATGTAGCACTACTCCTCCAGCGGCTTGGATCGCGTCCTTGTATTCATTCAAATCGGACTGAGGTGCGTCGTTTGGATATGTGATGAGGACCTGTCTCTGCGATTCCAGTCCATTCCCGCCGACAATGAAAAGCCCGAGGACAGCAAGACCGCTGAGGAATTTCATTGCGGGGCAGCTTGGTTGTAAGGCAAAGGGAATAATAGTCGTTGGAAGTGACGCTGATGGATCGATTGAGACAAAGGGTTGCGCCCTGTTTACGGCAATTTATCCGATTTCCCAAACCCTAAAACCCGCAAACCTCCATTGCTATGTCCATGAATCGAAAATTCTGAGTAGTGTAAAGGATAGATCCCATCTAGTTATACAAGGCTACGCCCGAAATGGTATGATTTCGTCTATATACGGTTACAGTATGCATGTTTTAATATATTATGACTTGGGAAAGCGTCGCCGACTTTCCAAAACCCACGCACGCCACGACAAAATAATATTAAAGGTGCCGACTACCACTATTATTCAACCGATCTAGGTCATTTCGAATTGGAAACACTTCATTACATGGGTTTGGGGGTTTCGGTGCTTTGGATCCTGAAATAGCCCTATTCGGATAAGTTGCCGTATCCTATTACTTAGTCATCCCCAGAATAGACCATCCTCATTACTCTTGTGAACAACATCCATCGCTGAACAAGGCTCACCTCCACTCATCATCCACACACATCGCTCGCCCCATCTTCCGTCCTGCTGTAATATTCTGCACTTGATAGACCATCAAGCCACCTTCTCGCTATCCGGAAAGGTGGGTGTCTCGAGACTTAGAAAATCTGCTAGAGAAAGGAAAAGGCGTTTGGAGCTGAGGAGGTACACTGGAGGCGGAGCGCAGTTTGCGCAGGTCAAGCTTTCGTGCTTGGATTCGAACAAACATAGCTAGCAAAAACTTCAGTGCCTGTTCCATCCAAGAGCATAACTGAGGTCGTGGTTTCGTGGTCTTCCTATTCTCGCACAGAGTCAATAACACATTGTGTGGCATTGGGTCCTGCCATTCAAGACACTGATCACTCAGTCAGAGAGAAAATCTCCCTTTTTCTGCGTCTACTCTAACCAAACAAACTCCTTCTACCCCTCTCATCAACAAAGCTCGTCATGTCTGTTGGACTCCCTTCCGATGAAGTCGCTGAAGATTACAAAAAAGCCCTCGAAGATTTGACCCTCAACTCGCGAATCGAAATAAGCAATCTAACACTCATTGCAAAAGAAACTACAGAGCATGCATTAGCAATATCCCGAGTCTTGGAAAACCATATCAGAAATGTGAGTACAAAAAGCTTTTATTACGAGCGGCCCATGCGGTGAACGATGGACAAGCCACAAAGAGTGACTGTGCATATCAAGCCCCAAATTCATTGCTGATTACGTTGTAGACTCCACCAGATCGCAAGCTTCCAGCCCTCTATGTTCTTGATTCAATCGTGAAGAATGTTGGCACCCCCTATACTCTTTTCCTAGGCCGAAACCTCTACAGCATTTTTATGAATGCATATACCTTGCTCAATCACAACGTACGGAGGAAGTTGGAGGAGATGCTGGATACATGGGAACAACCTGTACCTGGATCGCTGGACCAGAGGCCTGTATTCCCTATTGAAACAATACGACCTATTAAGAACGCGTTGCACAAAGCCCGAAGCGCTGCTGCGGAGCGATCTCAACAAGAGCAAGCTCGGACCCAGCAGATGATAGCCCGTCAACGGCCAATAGTCATGCCAAACACCCAATGGCGAAGTACCCCGACTCCACCACAGGCGAACACTGATTTTTCTCCCCCGCTGCAACAAGGCTATTACCAACATAACATACTCAACGGCCAATATCAGGTGAGTAAGGCTTGTGCATGCGCTCATGGGCAATATACTAACTATCAGCGGCAGCCACGTTCGTCTTATCCTCCGCAACATCAATATCCTCCTCCGCAGCATGTACCTCAATCATTCCAGCAATCGTTTCAGCAGCCAACATCATTTCCTCATCATCCGCCGGCCCCACAATCTTTGGATTCGCTAATTCGAGATATTGCTGAACTGGTCAGGACGACGCAAGAACAACTTGCCGCCAACGTCTATGATAACGGTCTTAAAGGTCGTCTGACAGCTCTGCTACAATTGCAGGATGTTATGAGCAGACAATTGGTTACGCCCAACCAGGTTCAGGCAATCCGAGATCAGATTACAGCGCTTTCTGCGCCCCTGAGTCGTGTCCCAGCCCCAGCTCCCTATGCACCTCCAACACAGGCATTTCAACAACAACAACAACAACAACCGCTGCCTTATCATCAACGTCCGACACCGGTACGAGAATCACAGACCGGTGGCTTACAGGCTTCCCTCGATTCTAAAAATCTAGCGGACATCATTGCAAGAGCTCAGCGAACTCCAGCAATCCCTCCGGCTCCCCAGGCATCCTTGCCGCAGCAACCATCTACATCCAATCCTCGTTCTTCCATGCCGCCAGCGCCGGCGCCGGCGCCAGGTCTGGATTTGTTTGCAGCTCTTAGAGCGCAAGGCTTGCTGCCTCCTGGCTCCGTAACACCTGCGAACGACCCGAACGGGTATGTGCCACCTTCGACGACTATACATACCCCATCAACACTTTCCACAGGCTTGGTAGGTCCTGCCATGATAAATGATGTAGAGCTCACTTCAGCTTCCCTAAAAAGGTACGTTCAGCCATTACTTTTATGCTACGCCTATACTGATTGATTAGACCACGATCTCATCTCATTTCTACTTTGTATGAGGCGCGGCCAAATCAGTGCTCGACTTGCGGCAGGCGTTTCTTTGCCACCGAGGAGGGTAGAGCACGGAAGGCCCGGCATCTGGATTGGCACTTTCAGACTAATTCACGACTGACCGCCTCTGCCCAGCGAGGTCAGAGCCGGAGCTGGTACGTCGATGAACTGGTGAGGATTCTCCGTGACAGATTGTAGACATGGACTGTTGCTAAACTCCCCTAGGAGTGGATCCGATCGCGCGATAACCCTGAAGACGCTCCGCTCACAGAGGTATCTCCGTTGAAAGAGAAAGCTGCGTTGGCTGCTTCCCTCGCCGCAGCTGACCCAAAGAATAAATACATTCCTGTCCCCTCAGACCCAGCACTAGAGCGGCTGCCCTGTCCAATCTGCCAAGAGAACTTCGTAACCACATACAACAAGGAAGTGGAAGATTTCGTGTGGCAAGATGCCATCCGCGTTGGCAGCAGGGTGTATCATGCAAGTTGTCACTCTGAGGTCAAGAAGGACGGCGGAAATACGCCTGGGAGGTTGGCAACACCAGACAGCGTGCTAGGAAAGAGGAAGGCTCTTGCAGCGGAGGTCAGTAAATTAGAACGTGAACCTCCAGCGGGCTTTGCTGATAGGCCGCAGATTCCTGATATCACCGCAAATAATGCCAAAGCGATCAAGGCATGACTCCCATGCAGGTTGATCGTGCATTCTGTTTTCCGCAATTTTCTTTCTGAGTCTGCATTATCCGATGTGTATCTCCATTCTGGCCATGCAAAGCGCATGGCATTGGTTTTTCCAGGTATTACCGGTTCCAGTCTATTCCGCAATGTCGAAAATGGGGGTGCTGCTTCCTAGGGTCTTCCAAACCTATGGCTGCACAACCAATACAACTTCATTTCAGAGACCCATTTCCCAAAAAGTGATGGGCTGCTACCAGCCAGTCGTGCCAGTCTACTATCCTTCCTTGTGCTTGACACCTTTTGACAACATGATGAAATTACAGATCTAATGAAGGCCAGCCAGCGAGTGACGTCGGTCGATACCCCACGTTCCCCACGAAAGCTGTTCAAAGTACTCATCGCTTCCTCTTCGTACATTGATCACTGTGCGGCCAATAGCTAACCGTACTAGACATATCCAAGCCGTCTCATACATTCAGTATGCCGTCGCCATATACTGTCCGCTGGGGAATTCTGGGTACGTTTGCTTATTCCATTATATCCACCACCTTCATTCCTGTGCTCCCACCGGAGGATAAACCCCAGCTCTATGCTGACATAACATCTAGCTACTGGGTACATTGCCGAAAGTAAGCTCTCTGGACGGCCTCGATCGCCTTGAGATTTCCTAACATATTCCTATTAGAATTCGCTAAGGACCTTATGATCGACCCTTCTACTCGAAAGGTCTCAGATGTCAAGCACACAGTTACAGCAGCAGCCTCATCTTCTAGCAGTTCCCGAGCTAAGCAATTCCTTGAAACCTGCAAATGCCCCTCTTCAGCAGTCGCACACGGCTCCTACGAAGAGCTCGTCAAAGACCCAAACGTCGACATCATTTACGTAGCCACACCGCACTCCCACCATTACCAGAACACAATGCTCTGTCTGCTTGCCGGCAAGCATGTGCTATGTGAGAAGTCGCTTACAGTGAACGCAGCGCAGGCGAAGACTTTGGTCCAGACGGCAAAGGAGAAGCAGTTGTTTTTAATGGAAGCTGTATGGACGCGATTCTTTCCTTTGAGTATTGAGATCAGAAAGACGATTGAAAATGGGGAATTGGGTGCTGTACATCGCGTGATTGCGGATCTGAGCTTTGGACAGGATGTAGAGAATACTTGGGGTGCGGATGGAGCGAAGCACAGGATGGTCAACATGGATCTTGCTGGTGGTGCGATGCTGGATCGTACGTCGCCATTTACTTTTCCTCACATTTCGAAAGCCTGAGACAGCTGCTAACACAGGTTTCTCCCAGTCGGAATCTATCCCCTCACATGGTGCTTCCAAAGTATCTACCACACTGTGCCAGTCAATCAACGAAAACCACCAACCGTCGTTTCCTCAGTAGAAAAGTACTCCACAGGCGCCGATGAGAAAACGTCTATGCTGCTCACGTTCCCATCCGCACCAGGAGGCAAGCAGACAGCCCACGGCATTGCGCTTACCAACTTCCGCGTAGCCACAGACCCCGACGGCTTCTACACCACGTATCCGGCGATACGAATACAGGGCACCAAAGGCGAGATTCAGGTTTCTGGCCCAGCCTTCCGTCCAACCCATTACAGATTGATACCTGCCGAAGATGATGTGGATCCGCAAAGTATCAAGAAGGGGGACAATCCGAGGGTGCAGGAACATGATTTCCCAATTCCCGGACAGGGCATGTTTTGGGAGGCTGATGAGTGTGCGAGGTAAATTCCTTCACTGAGAAGGTTTTGATGGTCATGATAGAATACTGACAAGAGGAATTCAGATGTCTGAGGGACGGGAAACTCGAGAGCGAGGGAATGTCCTGGGAGGAGTCTATTGTCATCATGGAAACCATGGATCAGGTCCGAAAACAAGGAGGCATCGTATATCCCGAGAAGATCGAAACGACAGAGTACCCAGTCAGCCTGTAACCTGATCAATTTGGTGAAAGCCACCGCGAATGTCCATAGAACCGAACGAAGCTTGTTGTACATATGAACGCACGCTATAAGATATGGCACTCCTTTTCCATTGGTATGCCTTGTATGCTGATTGGTTTGGTATCTCTAATCCCTGAGGCTCACGCCAAGATCATCTCTTCTTATCTGCCTCCTTCGCTTTCTCCTTTCCGCCACTTTCTTCCTCTTTCGCCTCCTCAACCCCGTTAGCACCATCAACACCATTAGTCTTCTTGCTGTCTTTGTCCTTCCCCTCCTCTTCCTTCTTTGCATCTTTCTCTTCCTGTCGTTGGCGATTCTGTATCTTATTCTCTATCAGGTCATGGAAGGCTGTAATCGCTCTTATCAAACTGCTCAGATAAATAGCCATCAGCTGATCGTTCGTCTTGACGCTCATCGCCCGCGCCAGTTCCGTGTTATTTGTCCTCTCCTTTCCCTGCCCCTCCCTACCCCAAGCTGCTTCACTTGGTGTAGCTGTAGGATTGCTCAGGTTCGGCAGCAGATTGAATACGTCTTGTAGATTCCCCAGTATGGCGTGATTGACCGGGAGGTCTTTGTCCATGACTTTTTGCAGGTATTGCCCAATGTCGCGAAGTCGGAGGTGCAGGCCTTGGAGTGATTGGAGTTGGGATGTTATGCGGGTGGAGAGAGTGCCGACGGCTACGTCACGAATGTCGCGCAGGAGGTGCTCGACACCTATTTCTTCTGCTTCTTCGGCTTCGATAATAGAGGGAGTGTGCATGAAGGTTTTGGTTGTTGTGGTACCATCCTGCCAACCTCTTGTCAGCACACAAGCCTTCGTTCTAGAGTAACAGAAATAGAGTGGGCATACATCTTTTATCTCTTCGACTGCAAAGTACGCATCCGTAGGCACGCCCACTTCCTTCGGCTGAACATCGATGATGACCAGCAGCGGATTCGGTGTGTAGCGCTTGAAGAGTTCATTGATTTCCAAATCTGAGGCTCGTAATTTGGGGCCCGAATGATACCATCCTATCAGCTTTTCTCGAGCATTGACTTTCTTGAACATGTCGTTCATGCCCTCGACATAATTGTGGTCCAGGAACCATACTGATGGATCTTTCTCGTCTTCTTCGAAGGGTACTAGAGATCGCCGTGGTAAGTATTCTGCTTGCTGAACTTGAGAGTAGGCTGGTTGGTGTGCGCACCAGCAAAGCTGTTCGATACTCTCACGTTTTTGCCATCGTTCTGCCCGAGTAAGACGCCTACGACTCGCTTTCGTAGGCCTTTGCCTGAACGGCCGAAGTGGTCTGCTGCTGAGAGGAGGACGAGAGGGGCGACGGATACGTTACGCGATACAAGTGAGAGGGTCTCGGCTGTGGTGGCAGGCATTACGTCGAGATGAGGTTTGAGGGTCGATATCTGTCTATTCAAGGCGGAAAGAGCTTCAAGCTTCTAATACACGCTAACGCCTTTAGGACTGTTCTACCACACTCGACGGATTTACAAACGACGATACCTTTTTTGGTATTACGGTGGCATTCTGGTTTATTCATGCAGCCGCTGAATGGCTTGGGACATGCAACTGACTTTGGCCGCTGATCATTGCTACTATATGTATCACAAACGGCATCTGTAAGCCTTTCCCGATATCAATCCTTGCTACGGAGTACACATGGTCACTCTTTAATCGAGTAGTAATCAAGGGTAGACATGGCACAGGCGTTAGGTCCTTCCGTTCGAAGCTAAGAAGCCCCTAACCATGCAAGATTCCATGCGAAGTCGTGCTCTTGATCGCTCCTCAACATTGTCAACTAGATTACCGTCACTATTAATCCCGCCACATTCGAGCTTGATGAAAGAATTGTGACTGAACCCAATTTTCTCTGCCGAAGGTCTGCCATGCCCGATTCGGTAGCGACTCTGAGGTTACATATCTGCAGAACGCTTTGAGCGCCGGCACGCAGCCGTATACTAGACCCGCGTTGACTTCAGGCACGCTTTCATGAGTCAGCATTATTCGGCATGTGGTTAGGAGAGTATCTGTCTCCTCCAGAGAAAGGTTTCCACACTCTAGGGAGGTAAGATCTCGGAACATGCAAGTGGAATGTGCAGCTGTTACAGCCCAATTCTAGGACCGTCGTCAGCGAAACCGAGAATATGAAAAGTGGTCTGATCTACATTGCTTTACTCATAAACTCTAAAGGGACTCCAAACTACTCACGGCTGGATAGATTTCGAGATCCCTAAGGGTATGCTGTAGCTGATGCAGAATGGAAGAGTGACCATGGCGACATAATCATCCCAGCCCAGCGAGCGGTTAGTAAAAGCCTACGTCTATGTTCTCGCAACGATACGCATAGGAGCTACGATTGGTGAGATGATACAGTCGATGACGAGGTGATGAGCGCGGCTTTGAACGTCGTCAGGAATTTGAACAGCCATCGTTGAATAGAACCGTTCTCTTTCAAACCATAAGGGCAAAAGCGCGTGCGCGTTGATGCCAAAGATGTATGGCAATACCGCCTTCGACTTTAGAGCCGAGCGTTGGCTGAACGAGTATGAACTCTCGGAGAGGTACGTAGTGTGTAGAAATCGGACACCTGCAGCAATGAGCTCGAGTTGTGAGCATAAGAGAAGAAGTAACAGTGGAGGAATACGCGGGGCGAAGATCGCTTGTACGGTATAAGAATCATATGCACGATGCATCAAAACATAACAACACGTTATGACCACATGAAAGACCTCCTTGGGCTAGATAATTCGAGCTTTTTATGAAAGATGGTGTGGTGGTTGCCTCTCTTCTAAGTGTGCTATGCTAGATATAGCTTCTCGTTACGACCAAGGAGAAGCGAAATCACGATTACATGGACGACAAGAACAGCTTTGCCCCTTGGTAGGTAACAGAATATTTGAGAGACAGAGACAACGCAGGCTTGCAGAGAGCTAGCCCAACTGCGCTTACCCAAACTTATCGTGGCTTTTATCTCTCTGTGTGGAAGAGACTTCAGACCGTGGCGTAATTCGTACACTTGAATGTTGTATCTGAGCTGCATCTTTACTCATCTAGAGATTCTCAACGTACCTGTCTTAGCGAGTGTCGACGATCAGATAGGACCACAACTCTCGTTCCATGTTCTACTCAGAGAACCAAAGTCACCCAGGAGCCTCTTCATAATGGCGACACTCGGCCTCGAAAGCCCCGCTTGTGCTATGAATATGAGATCTTTCGGTTTGAAGATTATCTTTTCCCACATTTGCGGATCGAGGACGCATGTACTAAAGAAGATAGCCAAAGTCGGCTTTTGACATTTGCCTTCTGATTGCCTCAATCAAGGGAGGTTCAGATCAAATCCCCATCGACAGTAACTTGAACAGCTTTCTGAGAACAAGGGCTGGTCCCCTACGTTTTCACTCACTCGTGAAGAGTCCTCTCATATGAACAATGGTCAGGCATGTGAAAGCAATTTTCAGAGCCTGCTTCATTGTCTCTTGTTCTTTGCTTGGCGATGAAGACAACTCCCAGCTGTATCGGTTTCCACGAGGCTTTGTTATCTTATACAAGGGATATTGTAGAAACTGTATTGTTCACTGCAAGTCGATTGCGTGAGTAAATACCTTATAGAACGTGCGACCGCGAATATGTCTCTTTTATATTCCATCCCTTCTACCCAGAGCAATCATCTAGCACCTCGTCCGTCGTCTAAACGGAGTTCATTACACCTTTACATTGGATCTCAACCTCAAGCTTCACATCTATAAGCGAGCCAAAATGCCTCACTATTCTTCTCGACGTCCCTCTACAAAGAGAGATCATCCTATGCCCAGGGTTTTCGAAGAAAGGGTTTACAAACAACCTGCTGGCTACTTCACTTTTGATGACGCTCACAGAGAACGGTCGCGTCATCACGATGACAGTCACAGGCACGATGCTCACAGCAACAGTCGTCGTGACAGCTACTCTCATGGTTTTCGCCATGTTCCTAGCACGGCTCCTTGTTGCTCTCCTGATAGGCCCCATCCTCTTCGCGATCTTGATATGGGAGATCTTGCATATCATTACTTTGAAAGAATGCCAGGGATACGAACTTGCTGCTCTCCTGAAAATCCTCACCCTTTTCATGACCTCGGTATGGGAGATCTTGCATATCATTATTTTGAGAAGATTTCCTCAGCGATACCTCGTCAGCGCGAAACAGACCACGACAAAGATCAACCTTACAATGGATCTGGCAGGTTTTCTTATAGAACAAGTGGAGCGCGATCAACCAAAGACAGAGAGAGCAAGTATCAACCTGATACTTCTGCCGACTTTACCTTCCATGAAAGGGAAACGTACTATTCTGACAAACATCAAGACAGCAGTCACTATCCTCAACCACAACGAAGCGAACACCGACCACATCGAGCCTCTAGTACTCAGAAGCAAAGCCACACTTCCCGGTCCGCACAAACTAAAGTAAGTGAGAGTCGGAGAGAAAGCGCTAGCGGTAGAAAGCCGGCCGCAAGCAGTAACCGTCGTGAGTCGAGCACTCACGACCATGCTAAACCCGAGTCGAAGGCCAAGAGTAGCCGAAGTCACCATCACGACCGCTATGAGTATGACTCGAAACACGAACGTAGCCATAATTATCCCCACGGTAACAACCGCAAGGAAGACAGACAATCCCGGGAGCAGCACCGCGAAGACCGACACCACAAAAGCTCAGCTCCACCGTCCCAGCCAGAGACAATTTTTCCAGACCATTACAAAACCCTCGGTATCTCCTCAAAAGCGTCGACCGACGAGATCAAGAAAGCTGCGCGCTCGATGCGTGTCAGTTCTCATCCGGACAAGCTCAAGAAACCGGAAATGTCGGAGAGCGAGCTGAAGCAGATAGATGAGAGGGCGGCGTTGGTGGGTCAGGCGGCTGATGTGCTGCAGGACAGAGACCTGAAGGAGTCGTATGATCTGAAGAGAGCTGCAAGGGGGTTTTAGGTGAGTGATTGGGCATTTGTTTGTTTTTGGTGATGCATGGCGTTTTTTCCTTTTTCCGCTCTAATTGATAATTGTATCGTTTCATAATTGAATACATTGAGTGCATATAAAAGATCTTTTACACACTTTTAAGTATATCTGACACAAGCATCGGGCTTTAGATGAAGTAAAGTTGAGCAGCTGACGAAAAGAGTGGACGGTGTGGAAGTGTGCCATACGAGACCTCAATCAGGTGGGCGCGAAATTGAATGGTAAAGAGCTTAGGAGATATAGAGTGTGACATGTTTGGCACTTGCTGGAACGTAAAGCTGTAGAAGATTAGTGTCGGCTAGCACGTCATGGCGTAGCATTCACTCATACGATAGCTCTCCGGTACCCACTGTGTCACCAGGGTCCGAGTCCTTAGGGTCTATATTACTGGAAATTACTTCAGTTAATGATCTAGTAAATAGACTACTCGATCAACGTCTTACTTATCCATCACGCCTCTCCATCGACTCTGTATCCTCAACCCAGCAATATGTCCTATATCGATAGAGTTCACATCGAAGTCACCCTTGCGACCTCGCAACCGACAATATCGCTATCAGCAAGCCCCTCTAATCCATCCCTGGAGCTGACAGTGTCCACCCGTATCTCCTCCTCGCCTAAGCGCACATCCGCCATAACCCTCTGCACAGTTGGCTCCGTCCATGACAACGGCCTGCACGAGCGTCAAGACGATCTCTTGACGGTGCATTTATCCCACTAGAGAGTACCACAGACCCCAATCGAACCATCTTTCTTGCCTTCCCCAGCCCACCCGAGTACGGCTCCCAGCCCAGCACAAGTCTAAATCTGCGGGAGGAGCCATCAATGAGATTCGAGACCGTTCCGTCAATGGGCCAAGGCGACTTGGTCATGATGCACAGCTTGTCGATTGATTATTACTAGAACACGCTATCTCGAAAGGCGGCCGATGTACGGCCGGGAGAGAAGTTTTGCATCAGGATGAATCCGAAGCGGCTATTTTCAGGGGATTGGTGGACCTTTGGCGCGCTAGATCACGGGGCATTGGGGCAGAAGAAGTATGCGAAGTGGGAGCGCCCTGGCAAAGATGGCAGGATTGATTCGTACTGCTGACATCCTGGAAGGAAGATAGCTGTCGGGACAGTCTTCATTGATAGAGGTTGTACGAGCCTTGACGGGATTTGCAACACCTTTTGCCATGCGATGAGCGACTTTACATGCTACGCATGCCTTCTTATCACCTTCGAGCCGTCCTCTCAGGTGAATTTCGGCGCCGATGTCACGTACCAGCTTCGCAAGAGGTCTACTGGTGGTAGTATTGAGCTCCCTCCGCCTTGTAGATTGATGTTTAGCGGTCTTTGATAACACACTTGCCTAATGCAGTCTGAATTCTGAGCGAATGCTACGCTGATTTGGGCACCCTCAGGATCTCCCCTCACTGCAATGGGCAATCTTGCAGCAACTTGTCATGGTATCATCGAAAATGCCTTAGACGCTTCCAGGGCTGCCAATGCTTACGCTGAGTATTGTAGTCGCTCCTCATTTATTCTGTATCATCGACTCCTCCCATCCTGTGATTGTATGAGTTATCCTACTGCGGAATAGACAGTCCGTTGATCGCCTCGTTCCCAAAAACTACGCGGGATGAACGAGTAGATATTACTTTTGGTGTAGGACGAAGGCGTTTTAGGATTACTCGGTCATCCGGCTTGGAGGCAGTAGTCATAAAGAGTACCATGTTGTGATCCTTCCGGGCGAACTGTAGAACCCTTTTATCCTTCGAGATGCACGCATACAGCTCTCCCCATGTTGTTGACCCTCCCAATGTTGTTTTAAACTCTACAAGCTTCGGTTGTAGACCCTGGTTGACCTCCTTTGCTGTGTTCTTATCTTTCTTTTGGCCCTGATTCTCCTCAATAACCTCTCGCACAGTCTTTGTTGTACGGCGAGTACCAGCGCTACAAAGATCCTTCTCATCTAGTACCGAAGGAAGCTGGGGGAGCTAAAGAGGTTGTCAAGCCACTTGATATGGTTCCGAGCTTTGCTGATCCTATCGTCCATAACAAGCCCTACAACACTTGCTTGCGGGTTTAAAAAGTTGTAGAGCTCATTCATCCACGTCTGATCTAGATCAATCAGACCCGGTTCGCCTTTGCATGGTACATATATTCGAGGACGTATCCACTGATGGCTAAACCCCAAAATGTATACCGCTCTGGTTGCGGCTTGCTAGGGATCTTGACGATCTCGGTGGCGCAACCTACGAGCCTCTCACTAGGTTCACCAATGGCGAGATGGCTGATGTGGTGTATACGACTTTGTCTTTTATAGCCTTCTCTGGGCCACTTCGGGTAAATTTAGGCCTGTCCCGGGATTACTTTAGCATCAATGCTACTTTTTCAAATTATTTCACCACGTGTGGACACAAGTTTGTCCTACTTGGCCGATTGACAAGCGATAGGTATCCTGAGGAGAACAATGACACCTAGTTCCACAAGTAGTTGCGTGATCCAAACGCAAAACTGTCGGGGCTGGAAGGGTCACTGGTATGAAACACGCATGCGGACACCCTGGAGACAGGTCCTGGTGGTCCCAGCATGTCTGATCATCTTGTGACCACCGATCGTAGAGTTCTTCGCAAGCCCCTTGTCGCCCCACCTGATAGTCTCTCCCCCTTCATGCCACTCATCTATCAGATCTGCCAATGTCTGTAAATGACCAAAAGTGGCCGGTTGCGAGCCATTTGGCTGCGACCAGGCCAGGAGTGAGCCAAAGACAACCACGACGCCCACTCCAGCAAACAGGAGCAGAATGCCTACCCAGTTCATATACACAATTTGCCCGTTAGAATTCACGGCCAAGCCAAACAACCAATAGACAAGCGATTTGAGCGTGAAGAGAAGAATGGTTTGCCAGCTACAGGCTGCAGATTTCAGGGATCCTAAAGGGCCAAAGGAACTCTGTGTACCCTTTTTGCTGGTAGCAAGGCGCCAAATATGCTCATCGCGGGACAGATTCACCAGGAGTTCGGTCAGATGGAGTGATACAGTCAGGAGGAGTTGCAGGGAGCTTGTGATGAGCAGACTGCAGAGGTTGAGTTCCAAGACAGGAACGGACGCACCGTAGAGAGGCAAAGTAGTCGATGGATTCTTTCGAAAGTATGGATCCGATCTTATGGCAATGGTCCAAACTAGTATCAGACCGAATGATGCGAAGAGAAATCGGGTGATGTGTCTGATTGAGGGTATAGCACGCTCTGCTGAAGCTTGGTGGTGGAAAGGCTTCGATGGTATTGGTGGCCTGTCCCTTTGATGAACACTCAACATGCAGCGACCACCAACGCTGCGCATCCCATGATGTAGACAAGTGAGCGCTGTATTAAGAGGATTGGAACTCCATGTTGGTATGAGCTGGCGAGAACCCCAGATGCAGAGGGTAGAGACCATAGCCTGACCAAGTATGCCAATACCTAGCGCCGAGATAGCGATACCATTGAGAACGAATCCCTTCTGTTCAGCGCTCGTCGAGGATAGGAATAGCTGGCCAGATGATACGTAACAAACAATCAAAAGGAATGCCGAGACGAGATTACTCGACCATCTACTGGATGAGCAACTGCGTGTGCTCACCAAAAGCCGAGCATTCGAGTTGTATAGAAGTCGGCCTTCGCGCCAGAGGGCCCAGGGAGTAGATGCGGAATGGATGTACCCCAGGCAGTCTGTGCAGAAACTGACGCAAACATTGACTGCCAATTTGACGAGTTCTTGGCGCACTGTGCTAAGGAAAAAGACGCGTTCGCCCTGCCCGTTATGGGTGTAACTGCCGTTCTGAGTACGGAAGAGTTGGCCGGATCTGAAGGTCCACCGTGCGAGAATTATGCAAGCGATGGAGACTAGCCAGCTGAGGACGAGACCGCCGATACATATATTACGAGTCACAAGTCCTCTATCGTAGGCTGGAAGTGTCACGACATCACCAAGCCGAGTCGTTCTTGGCTCGTTTGTTGACAGCATGGGTACCAAAGGTTCGCTATGAGCGGATGCATGTTCTGAACACGATTTACTGGATTCCGTGTGAGTGCGTGGAGTGTGAGATAGGATCATCTGTTGCTGGCACCTCGTCAAGGGCCAAGTCAGGCGCCTGTCAGCCATGATGACTCTAGAATGTGAGACGTACCCGAATTAGCAGTGGTAGTCTGTCGGACTTGACTATATACTGTTGTACTGGAAGACATCTACTGCCCCACCTCGGGGCGGTGTTTTCCGCTTAGATAGAATACGGCTGAGTTTTAAGGGAAGTATTACAGCTACACCCCCTTTGCCTACATGTACACCCCCTGTTTGCCTACATATACATCCCCTCCCGCATTGGGTTTAGCTTCGTCCGTAAAGGGTAACACCCGCGCCATGGACCGCGCACTTAGCGCAATGCGCCCTATCAGAGCCCCTGGGGCCTGCTAAGGGAGCGCTATGCCCCCTGAATTCTAGGGCTCGCTCCCGGTGTGACCACCCAAGATCTTGATGATGGAAGATACCCTGGAGCGACTAGAATTAGCCGAATTCCATTGGCCGACTACTAAGGGTGAGCCCCTGGGGCACGGGTCATGCGCTGTTCGTGTATATGTAGGCAAATAGGGGGTGCACATGTAGGCAAAGGGGGTGTAGCTGTAATATTTACCAGTTTGAATCGGGGGCTGAACACCACGATTGCGCTATATTTAGATCTAGCTGTGTCTCATGTTGAACCCCAATCGTGGTACGGTAGCAGGCTTCGCCGCCCGCAACCTCAATGGCCTCTAGCATTTAGAACTGGGAAGGTAGTACTATACCGTCACCCTTTCCAAATCGCGAGGGGACCTAACCCAAAGTCCCAGAATATATCTGACTGTAACTCAAGACAGTCTCGGGGCCGCATCAGACACTGTCAATACAAATGCTGCAGTAAATCTATCATAGCATGGCTGGCACTTCCCTGAGAATCCTTGGACTGCACCTCTTCCTCTCTGTCCTGCTGTGGGGTACCGACGGTATCGAGGTCAAGCCTGTCCAGATACCTTATTTCGATCTCGGTACACTCGGTCGTATTGCATTCACAGGAGATTTCGAAGCTCTGTCACTCTACCAGTACGCCCCACTCCACCAGTATGCCCAGCGATCTAGCAATTTCTCGGCACCCTCAGGTAATGGCCTGCAGTCAGTATTGCACCAGCTCCCCAACGGCGATTTCATCACTCTCGCAAGCTCAAACGGCCACATAGCACAAGTTGGTATTTTTGTGTCCAAAGATGGTGAAACGGGGAGTACCGCAATAGTGGGAAATTTCACCGAAATAGGCGGTACTGAAGCACAGGGCATTGCTGTTTTCGATCCCGCCTCGGGCAAAATCACACCACTGCCAGGGCTTGATGGCGCAATATTCGCACTACTGGCGGACGAGGCCACAAATATAATATATGTAGGTGGGGATTTCCGGGGCGCCAACTCGAGTAATGCGCTTGCTTGGGTCGGCGAATCAGGCTGGGCCAACTTACCATTTCACGGTTTCAACGGACCTGTCAATACGATCACTAAATTGTCGGACGGGTCTTTGGCTTTTGGAGGTCGCTTTGATAATATTATCAACCAATCTTATACTGCAGATACCAGTGAGCTTCTTCAGGCCCACTCCACGGCGCTGAGCGGAATTTTCGGATACGATCCTACCACACCAAGTGCAAGTTCTAGTGGACGCTCTGCAGCGGTCACTCGTACAAAGCTTGACCCAGGGGCGGTGGTAAATGGCCTGATCTCCTACAATGATTCTTTATTCGTTGCTGGGGCTTTTGAAGCTCCCCATGTCCATAATATATTCGTCATCGAGAATGAGACCTCCGTAGCTCTAGCAGGGGCCGGTTTGAACGCTGGAGTCAACACCCTTTATCTTACACAAGACTTGCTTTTCGCTGGGGGCGACTTTACCGACACGGCGAATACGACCACCAGCAATCTTGCACATGTGGCTTTCTATTCAATACTAGAACAACATTGGCAGGCCTTAGGAGCAGGAGTAAATGGTCCAGTCTCGCAGTTGAACCCTTTGAAAGTCAATATCACTCCGGGCGCCGCGCCAGAGAACGTTGTTGTTGTCAATGGAGATTTTGACCAGCTTCAAGAGTTTGAAAATAACTCAATGGTCTCAGTGAACGGTCTTGGGATTTGGGTGCCATCAGCACAGAACTGGCTGCAGAATCTCGCGATTGACCAACTTGCTTTCTATGGCCAACTCAGCAGCTGCGCCACAAACAATATAACAATGCAGGAAAGTGATCTTATCTGCGTAGGAACACTATCGTCTTACGGTCTTCGAGCAAGTAGTGCAATTGGACTCGCGTTTGACCCCATGGTAATCAGCAATTTGGGACTCAAGACGTTGTCGAGTAATGGATCTGGAGCCACTACCGGACTGTCTTATGAAGAGAACAGGCTTAATCTTACGATGATAGCCGGACAATTCCTAGCTGAAGCGTCCAACAGAACTGTTATTCAAAACCTCGCGTTCATCAACAATACTGTCGGTACCGACGTAGTCTCAGGCATCACGTCCGACTTCGGGATTGATTCCACGATCCAAAGTCTGGCCACCCAGTTGGATGTTTTGTATGCCGGCGGTGTACTAGCTGGCAAGGTAGGAAGTCAGAACATTAATGGCATCTTCGCGTACAATCTATCAGAGCATGACTTCTCAGGCAGCCAACCACCTGCCCTGGCAGGAAACGCTGTCGATGTCAAAGCTATGATAAACAAACCAAACAGTCGCCAATTGTATGTTGGCGGCAATTTCGAGAAGGCTGGCTCGATTGAATGTCCAAGCGTCTGCGTCTACGATACTGCGTCACAGCATTGGAGCCGTCCAGGAAATTTGTTGAGTGGCTCTGTCACTTATTTAATTTGGGCTGACACCGAGACACTGATTGCTGCCGGCGATATCGCCGTCGGCAACGTGTCTTATCCTTTGGCAACATTTTACGCTCCTGATGGTGAATGGACACCTTTTAGGGAGGACCAGCCAATTCCAGGTCAAATCACTGCTATGAGTTCTACAGGCTCTAGAGGTCAAGATGCCGCATCTGGTAATACAAGTTGGTCCAGCGACTCGGCTGGCTTCTGGATTGCCGGCACCTATCCCAATGGATCCGCCTTCCTAACAAAATGGGGGAATGATACATGGCTATTTGTCGGTCAAGCTTTTGGCAACCCTAGCAAGATTACAGGAGTAGAAGTCATGACGTTAAAGCAAGATACTGATTCGAACATGTTCCTCGAGAACGGTCAGATTTTAATTCTTACGGGGAGTCTCATTCTACCCAATGTGGGCTATGCATCTGCCACGCTGTTCAATGGGACAGATTTATGGCCCCTATTCCTCACCATCGCCATAGACGGCAATCCAGGCTCTCTGAGTTCGATGTTTTCCGAGCAAAAGATGAAATTTGGGTCTGCTCCGGATATTAATGGTACCGTGGTTGCAATCGCAGTAGCAGCTATAGCTGCTTTGATCTCTATCATCATCATTGGCGAAGTCAGCGAGATCTGCCGTCGGCACTGGGTTCAAAGAAAAAAAAATAGCCTAGTCCCCCGGCCAAAAAAAGTCAGCTCCCACTAGCTCCATAACGAATCTTGCGTTTATCTAAATTGTCCGCACCCAGAATTTTGTAATGGGGCCATACCGAAGAGTCGATATCTTCAAGACAATTTTTGTAACACCTGGGAAGTGGATTATACCTACAATCTTTACCAAAGCTAGGGACATAACTGCTATATGTTACCAATTCACCTCTTTCTATGAGCGAGAACCGATGGATTGCTTCTGCCTGCCCTTCTATTGTGGTACACTATCGTTGGCCTGTCAGCTGCCATATACTTCTCACAGTTGTCATATCTGCCTTCTTCTCGTACGGTGACGACGTCTGTAGCATGGATATACCACTCCTATCAAATTATCGGTCAGGAAGCTGCTAAGGCTGGGGTGAGCCTATGCTGTGCCACGTATGCTTGCAAATCACATGATGAACGCTGTCTAGAGCGGAAAGCGATTATCGCTGACGTCAATCAAGCCCAGATTCTGCAAACCCAAGGGTATTCCAACAGGAGATACCACACCAATGCCTAAGACCCTATTCTTGGGCACCCAGAGTGCTAAGAGCATACGCCGAGCCTGCCACTTTCCGACACTTTACTTCACCTCGCCTCCTACCCTTATGGCGGAGACAGCCTCGAGCACACTGACCCAGTTGGACTTCCTGAGTTGAACGGTCGTATCCCGTGGTGAGGTTGTATAGTATCCTGGCGTATACATGCCTGGTGAACAGGTACCAAGAAGTAAACAAAGGTTTCCCTTGCGCTGATGTATTCGAATTCTCCAGACTTGGGCGATTAAGTAGTGATAGAGTATCTGATGTTTACAGCTTCATTAGGGTAGTCTGTGTGAGCGTTTTGGAAATATGGGTGAGTTATGCGTGTTTTCGATCACAGCATGCATACTTCAGAGCCCAATCAGAGCATCTTCTATCTAAACCTGGAATCGCTGTCTCTGCCTCATGCTACTTCGGTGACCAATTCTCTACCTTGTTTGGAGCCCACTATCTCCCAACTGCGACTTCCTAGCTGTCATGATCAACAGATTGGCAAGCACTATAGAGATCGAGCCCTGGAGCCATGCCCCTTCGGTCGGTGGGAATTTATGCGACTGGCGCCTCTCCGCTGCTCTCTAATAATTCATCTTTTACACCTTTGGTAGATGCCACGTTCCGCTCACCAGCTAAGTAGTTCTCTGCATCACCAACCATCTCCATCCAATCCGGCCCAGCAGCTTTGTCCGCAGTAGACTCTATGATCTGCTGGCTACCATGGATGGGTCTTTCTCCGTTGCTGTCATTGCTCCCCAATACCATAAAGTCTCCACCCTCCGATACCACTGTATGCTTCCTGTCGATTGCATCTTCCGCCCCTTGAGCTTGATCTGTGGTTTGGTCAAGATTCGGCTGCTCTTGATCGTTTCGACGAGCTTGATATTGTTCAAAAGCGTATTCAATGCTAAACAGAGATTCCTGAGGTCCAGTTCCAGTGATATCTGCCAGCGTGAACTGCCGCTTCTTCACGGGAGCTTTTAGAATCCAGTCTGGGCCCACAATGACTGGAGCGAAGGCCATACGCATGGCGTCGTGGAACTGCTTAAGCTCGGAACTCCATAGGGGCGGTATTGGCTCTCTTAGCATCTTGCTTGATACGACATCGTCTATTGTGAATGAATGACCTGTCGAAGCTACCACTTCTGGGACGATATCCTTGATACCAAACTTTGGCCTTTCCCTGGTAGATTCTGTGGGCGAGTTGCCTAAACTTGGGTTTTGCTGCGCCTCTTCCTCTTCAGATTTCCGCGCCTTGGGTGACCGCAGCTCCTGTTCGATGACCTCTGCGCTGACTTCATCGTCTGCCGTATGGCTGCTGACCGACCCCGCAGGTTTGACTACCTGGATAGGGTCGATCGGCTTTCCTGTCGGCGCGATGATGGGTGCGGGATATTGTCTCTCGTTATGTACAGTAGAATTTTCTGGTGATATACTTTCCCGTATTGGATTTACAGAGGTGTTTGTTGCCCGCTCGCCAAGCTCCGATTTCCCAACTTCGAGGCCAGTCCGAGAACTCTGAGAACCCTCCATGCCACTGGCCTGTAACAGTGGCCTGAGCTTGGTGTCGTCAAGATGGCGGCCTGGTGAGCTTGGAGTGAAGCTTTCACGGGTGCTTTTCCCGAAGGAGACAAGGTGTGCACCTGAAATAGAGCCATCAACTCCAACACCTCCAAACCATTGACTCTTTCCGGGATTGGATCTCTTCGTAGATGGATCGGGAGTATTAGCGACATTCAGTCTGGCATATTGAGATGTGGTGAGTGGTCTCCCCCTTGCGGAAGTCGATGATGGATCATAGTCTTCGGAGCTGCCGGAGCCAATCTTCGATTTGGCAGGGTGGTAGCTAGCAAGGCCTCGTTTCTGCGAAGGGTTAACGGGTGGGTCGGACTCTTCAGAGCTACTGGGCTGGCCTTTCGATTTGGCAGGGTGGTGTCTGGTTAGGCGGCGTTTCTGCGAAGGATTGATGGATGGGCTAGTGTCAGAGCTACTGGGTCTACCTTTCAAGCTGGTAGGGGTTTTTTTTCCAGCAAGGCGTCGTTTCTGCGGAGGATTGATGGGTGGATCAGAGTCTTCGGAGCTACTGGCATGGCCCTTCAAGCTGGCAGGGTATTGTTTAGCAAGGCGTCGTTTCTGTGAATGGTTAATGGGTGGGTCGGACTCTTCGCAGCTATCTGGCTGGCTTTTGGCATGCTCGCGGGTCGCAAGGGATCTTTTCTGCGACGCGCTGGAGGGTAGATCAGAATCATCGGAGCTGATAGAGTAAACGCTGGCAGTAGAGAAGGACCGTTGCATGATAGGTACTGGCATGCTTGGTGCGGTTGGCGTAGTCTTGTTTTCACTACGGTCGTCACCATCGCTGCTGACTTTTCGTGAGACGGGCTGCTGAGTAGTGGCCTGGATGACTGATCTCTGTCCCTTGAGTCTAGGGATCGCTGTTTGACGGACTTCGACAGAATCCTCATTACCGATACCATCATGAATGCACCAACGCTGCAATTCCGTCAGGCGGGGATAAGTACGGCAGGAGATGAACAGTCCGACCTTGGTTTTGCGGCAATCCTTGCAAGCCGGATATCTGGTCTGAAAGAGCCCAGTGTTTCCCCGGAAACTCCTTTCACTGCTTACTGATGATACTTTGCTGGATTTGTCGACTTTGCTCAGATGAGATGTATGGCGCAAGTCAACTCTACTAGCGCTGGAAGTGAGTGTAGGATTGTGTGAAGTAGTCGGATGACCTGTGAACCCATGACTTTGAGCCGACTTTTCCGGAACATCGCTCTCACTGTCGCTACCACTACTCCCCACCTCAATCGGATTGCTCTTAGCTTCTCCCAGAAGTTCAAGGTCATTACGACCCTGGGGTGGAGTGCTTAGAGTCATGGCTTTAGTTGACAGAGTGCTCTGCTCTGTTCTTGGGGGGCGGTAACTTGGGCGGTCGCGTGGGAGCAAATTCAAGCTGCGGCTTGGTTGAAAGATGGTGAAGTGTTGGGTCCGCTACGAGAACATCAATATGTAATTCGGACTAGATCCCGCAAGAGTGGGTGCCTGTGTTATCGTGATATCGCTTGACTCAGTCATGAGAGTCTGGTATCTGATCTGGAGTCTTTCTTTCCTCTCTGCCCTGAGTATCTCCTATGCGGCAATATTTAAGATTCAAGTCTTCACTTGAGCCACACCACGGCAGCGCTTCATCGTACTTGACGCTCGAATACATGCAAGGTAGATACGTCAGACGAGCATACAGCAGGTAGTGTAAACACTACCATCAATGTCTGAAAGGTCTCGGATGGGTCGTCATCAAAGCCTCCCGTCTCCGTGCATCTAACACCGCGTACTTGTGGGGACCAAGTTCTGGCGTCTGGCACCGCTTCCTAGATATTAAGCTTGCTATGGTTCTCTCGTAGGATTCTCTTCCTTATGCATCCTCAATAGGCGTTAAGAGGCTAACACTCGGTGCACCTACAGGAAGATATAGATGGCCATGACATCTTTATCTGCCGATCAGTTCCGGCGAACAAATGTTTAGAGGAAGGTGTGGAGAGGAGAGTCTGAGGGACTATAGAGCGACGAATCACACTTTCTTTCGGCGACCTTTCGCACTGCTCAATGCTGATTGGGGCCAGTGATATGTGTCATTGCTTCCGCTGCTCCTCGTGTGCTCCTAGCTACGCAGCCATGCTGACTCGACGGAAAACCTGCTAAGATTGGTCACCCAATTTGGCGTTGTAATGTCCGGAAGTCTCAAAACCTGTCCCAATGGCACGTAGATTACTTGATAGCTTCTTCGGGCACTGTGAAGGGCGCGTGCTGTTCCAGGATCTGCCTCACCCGATGCAATGGTAGCCAAAACTTGTGGAGCTAAGCACGTGAGCCTGAGTCAAACTGGGCTCACTAGACGGTCCACGACCAGCCAAGGGGTTTCTGGTCTCAAGGTAACACAAGCGATGCAACATCAAGCATTTGGGGTGCTCTGAAGAGTATCAGAGTCCATGGATGACACAATTCGTACCAAACCTTTATTTTTGTCACATCATTATGTCTTCAAAGATGAAGTACGTTTGATGGTCTCCTTTTCGATTGCTCAAAGCAATCAACAGGATCCTGAAGCTGGGGGACCGGACTACAGCGGTCCAAGAGTCCTGAGCCAAGCATTCTAAGCTCTGAAGCCAATGCTGAGCCCTTAAATACACTATCAAGAATTTGAGCATCTTCTCCTCTGACAATTTCGGGGTCTCCTGGTGCACTGGGGTGACTGGTTTGAGGCTCCTGGGTGCACTACTTAAAGTAAACACTGCGCTTAAATTCCCAAACGCGCTAGCCGCGTGAATTACTCGTCAGTCGTCACTGCGGCCCATTATCATCCTTGGAAAAGTAGAGTATTTAGATACTTACTACTCTATTTGTACATACACCCAAAATGGCAAATCCGCCCGACGGCCAAGCCATCCAACCCACTCCCAATTCTCCCGAAGTCATTGCCTTCGCAACACGCATGTACGATGCCGCTCGCGCCGGCGATCTCCCCATCTTCGAACAAGCACTGCCTGCCGGCCTGCCTGCAAACATGACCAACGATAAAGGCGACACTCTGCTCATGCTGTCTACGTACCACGGCCATCTTTTGCTGTCTTCTCTACTGCTGCGGCATGGCGCCGATCCAAATCGATTGAATGATAGAGGGCAGAGCCCGTTGGCGGGCGCGGTGTTCAAGGATGAGACTGAAATTGTGGATTTGTTGCTTGAGGCCGGGGCGGATGTTGATTTGGGGCGGCCGAGTGCTTGGGAGGTAGGTGATATTGGTGTGTATAGGGTAGCCATTCTATAGAGGAATACCTCGATTGCTGACGCTGATGGAGGGGGTAGGCTGTGGAGTTGTTCAAGAAAAAGCAGGTGTATGGGGAGAAATTTGAGGACGCGCGGCAAAGAAAGAAGAAATAAGGTATGAAGAGTTGTTTGTACGATTGATGAGATAGAAGGTAAGCAACGTGTACCATAGGATGCCGATATCGAAATCTGTACATAGTTGAAAATTAACGGGTGGTGCGACTTATGAGTTGTTTGTATCAAGACCAGAGTAGTGCAGCGACTTCCCTTTTGAAGAGTAGTAACACCTACAATTGACTTTCATCGAATTTGGCATGGAAACAATACTCGCGCCACTTAGGATAGTAAACCATTGCAGCAATGCTCCAATATACGGCAAGGACCACTTTGCAGTGAGGATGGTCGTTTCCGCTCTATGTACAATATATCATCTGGCAAATGTCCTTTTATGCAACATGTCATACCCACAATCAGTCATGTACCACTTGAAGTATTGACTCATTTCGTTTCCTCATCCCCATACTCACTCAACCTTAGATAATTCCGGTACAGGAAATTCATCCTCTAACCCCACTCTCGCCACGACGTTCATGCTCAGTAATTCCTGAATCAACAGCTTTGCCGCATAGGGTATCGTCATCTTCGTCATACCTTCGCTCTTCTTGCAAGTCTGGCAGTATCCGAGATATCCCATCATGCCGCACGTTCCACAAATGTCGACAACATGTGCATCGCTGCTTAGCATCAGTCTTTCCAGTAAGAGCTGGGAGGCGCCATAGGCGATCAGGCAATCACGCTCCATCTCTCCGAGACGTAAACCTCCGTCGCGGGAACGACCTTCCATGGGCTGGCGAGTGAGAGTAGCGCGAGGACCACGAGCGCGGGAGTGCATTTTGTCCATAACCATGTGCTTGAGTTTCTGATAGTAGATGGGCCCGAAGAAGACGTATGCTGGCAGTGACTCTCCTGTGATGCCGCTGGTCACGAAGTCTTTGCCACCATAGCTGAAGCCGTGCTCTATGAGTATGTCACCCATGTCTTCGACTTTGCTGCCGCCGAACGCTGTCCCGTACTGCAGGTCGCCTGACATAACGCCCGCTTTCCCAGAGACCAGCTCCATCATTTTGCCAACGGTCATACGAGAGGGGAAACCATGCGGGTTCATGATAATGTCAGGGACGATGCCTTCGTCGGTGAAAGGCATGTCGACTTGTTCGGCGATAAGACCCACAACACCTTTTTGGCCGTGGCGAGATGAGAATTTGTCGCCGACTTCAGGGAAGCGGGTTTGGCGTGTCTGTACTTTGATGATTTTATGATCGCTCTCCATGGTTGAAATCATGACTTTATCGATATAGCTCGGGTCTGGAAGGCGATATGTCATCGGCGTATCTTTGAAGTCTGGAACAGTCAAGTCGCCACCGATACCGGTGGAGGCATGTGGATCGATAGGGGTCTGCTTCATGACGAAGACCTCGCCCGAAGAGACCTTTTCGCCGACATGTGCCAGGCCGTGGTCGTCAAGAAGAGCGTGCTTTTTGATATTGACATCATTCTCCTTATGAGGGTCGCCCACCCGCTCTTCTAGGCCGTTGGGCCATCTGCGCAAGATGGTGTTGTATTTACGGAAAACTTGGCAGCGGCCAAACCCACGATCGCAGGAGGCCTTGTTAAGGACGAGGGCATCTTCTATGTCGTAACCTGAGTAGGACATTACAGCGACGATCGCATTCTGGCCGGCGGGCAATTTGTCGTACTTAATGAGTTCGATCGCCCGGGTCTTGACCATCGGTTTTTGAGGGTATACGAGGAGGTAGAGGATGGAGTCAATGCGTGTGTACTGGTTGTGAGCGATGGCACCAATGGCTTGTTTACCCATGGCGCATTGGTAGGTATTTCGAGGTGACTGATTGTGATGAGGGTACGGAATGAGACCTGCCACAGCTCCAAGGATGGTGAAAGGCTCGATCTCAAGATGAGTAGTTGCCTGACTGATATCAGTCTCGTACATTGCGATATTCGAGTCATCTTCCTCGTTGACGTCCAAATACTCGACTAGTCCTCGAGAAAGGAAGTCGTCAAAGTCCATTTTCCCTTTTCGTAGAGCTTGGAGAGATCTAGCTGTCACCTTTGACCTTGCCTTCTCGACGATGATGAGAGGGCGACAGATTCTTCCTTCATCCGTTGCAATATGAACTGCGTTCTGGTGACCATTGAGTGAGACGCTAACAAATTCAGAGACACGACCTGCTCGACGCAGTCGCCGGAACTGGATTATGAATTGCCGTGGGTGATGCGTAAGAGCGATAGGTGTACCATTGATGAAGATCATATGGGCTCCGTGTGCGTACATGTCTTTCCCGTTGACTGTATGTACGTCTTGGGCTCCTAAAATGAACACGATTTTCTTTACTGGAGCTTCTTCATTATCCGTAGTGATATGTGTCATCAGGGCCAAATTCTTGACTAGTCCGCAGGCTTCTCCCTCCGGTGTATCCGAGGGACAAAGCATCCCAAATTGCGATGGCTGCAATGCTCGCGGCCCTGTAATCTTCCTCGTCTTCTCAAATTGACTGGTGATCCTGGTCATCATGCCTAAAGCACTGATGTAGCTCAGTCGACTCAACACATGCGTCACGCCCGCGCGCTTCATCTTGAATCGTTTAAGATCCCAATTTCCAGTGGCAACGGATCGTGATATCCCAGCCGTGATGTGGTTGGCCTGCATCGTTAGATATCTTAGCGCATCGAATTCTTCGGTCCTCGCTGGCTTTTTGAGCACTTTGTCAATGCCAACTTTGATGTCGTGGTTGAACTTCTTGAATAAGTCTTCAAACAACAATGATAAGAGTTGCCCAGCCAGTTCAAGCCGCTTGTTCCCATAGTAGTCTCTATCGTCCACCAAGGTGTCATCATGAAATGCCATCAACGTCCGCCTTGTCATATAAGCCACGTAGAGCGCTTTCGGGCGGAAGTCAAGGCCAATAACAGGAACGTGATTGATTATTACATTAGCCATGGCTTCTATTGCTTCCTGTACATATCTTCGGCGGAAATCCGAGTATCTCATGGTCCCCTTCATCTGAACCTTTTGGCCAATGTATTCAAGAGCTTCGTGCTGCGTAGTGACTCCCAGCTTGGCGCATTCCTCGAAATTGACGGCAAATGTATCTTGATAAGCAGAGTCTTGGCCTGCAACGAGCAATAGGATTTCGTGGTCGGAGTGTACACCTAGCGCCTTAAGCACCAAAACGATCGGGAGGTCTTCGCTAAGAAAATTGTGTTTGAGGAATATCCGATCATGTTTCATAAAGACATAGGTCTTCGATTTGCGCTCGTGAGTAGAGCTAGAGAGATCAGTCCTAGACAAGCAAGAAAGCTTGGGGGATGAGCAGACCAAGTCACAGAGGCTTGAACAATGCCATATTTAGTCCCTTTCTCTACGATAACCCTGTTCTTACTGATCTGTTCTTGAACTAATATCACCTTTTCGGTGCCGTTAACAACAAAATAGCCCCCAGGGTCTAAAGGACATTCACGAAGGTTTGCCATTTCGTCCTCTGTCTTATTTGTGAGAATACACCTAGAGCTTCGTAGCATGACAGGTAGCCGCCCAATTACAATGCCTTTTCGTCGGATAGTGCGAAGACCACGCGAGTAGGAGACGTCAACCATGATCGGAGCCGAGTAGCTATTGTCGCGGAGGCGGCATTCATTTGGCGTGACAGTCGAATTTCCCCATCGATACCGAGACATATCTGCTTCGTCTTCCTCTATGCGGGTCGGCCAACCAAGGTAGATATTCGTATACTCGATGAAAAACTTGGGGTCTATATCGCTGAGTATCCTCTTGTTCGCCTTGACAATTCTTTTCATATCTACATCGATGAAGAAATTGTAGGAGTCGATGTGCTGCTTCACAAGACCTTTGACCTTGAGGAAGGCTGGGAGAAGGTTCCATTTGTCCTAAGCCACCGTTTAGTCGCTGCAATACGCTTCACAAACCAGAAAAGTTTGTGGTGTCCAGTGCTTTAGTGCGGTTCTGGTGTTTTAAATGCATGGTGACTGGCAAATTCCCGGATTGACCACACCACGAAAATAGAGTTTGGGGACTCATGTAACTCAAATGAACAATAAAGATTCGCCACCAAACAGATATGCAGCCAGAGAGCTTGATAAAACATGACAAAAGAGAGGTTTCTAAATTAATACCTTTGCAGTGTCGATGGGATCTGTTAAAGATTTACCCTGATAGAATGGCTCAAGAAGAGCATCGAAGCCCTAGGGAGCGGTCGTCAAGATAGAACGTGTTTGCACTGGGGGAGATTAACATACATCTTTTTGGCCAATATTACGTTGCTTCTCAGTTGCTGGCTCAGCTTGAGCAAGGACTTTCTTTGGCTGAGCCAATTTCCTCACCCTCTTGGGCGCTGGTCTCGAAGTGAATGTATGCTAACGAATGTCAGTCATATCGAATGTAGATGAGAATCTTCCCGTACTTGAGATGTTTCTTGGTCAGCCTCTGGCTCCTTTGATACCTCTACCGGCTCTGAGGACCTCGTACGGGTATGAGGAGGCGCCATGGAAACCTATAATTCATGGCCCAGAGATTGTATTTTTCGCAGTCACAGTTTGATAGCGCATCTGATTGGCCTTGCGTGGGTTTTTCTGACACACGGCTGTCATTGTCGATCTGCCGAACCGTAGTGGTCCCTGACACTCAAATAGGAATAGCGGCTTCCTCACCGCTTCAATTCGAGGTGTGGGCTCAGGTGGGGTTTCGATCTTCTTGGACATTCACGCATTGCCAGCTTCCTGCGGGCAGCGTGGCATCATGGAGCCACTCTATCATTCTCCTCGTGAGGGTCATTGTGCTTCATTCTGCAGCCGTAAGACTACAATCAAAGCATGACCTCGGAGCGCAGAGCCGCAGCGGAACACTGTTAGACCTTCAGGGGTACCAAAAGGCTCGGGCAAGAGCCTCACGACCCTGAATCTGGGGGGCATGAGGCACTCGCAACACTTAGCAATTCACTACGCCTGTTGGATGGCGAATGAGGGGTCTTGTCGCCCTCTTAATGCGCTCCGATCCGCGGCCGTAGTTCTAGAATATGTGGACTCGTTGGGTTTCCCACTGCATTCGCGACAAATGCAGACAAATCTCTCAGCCACATATGACAGTAACCTCGAGCTCGATTTTGAATCCCATTAGCCATGAGTAGCTCTTGAATTTGGGAATAATAGATTAGACCGTGGGCTTCTACTGTTGTAAGGTACCGTACATGAGCCACGGTAGTTCTAGTTAGTCGTGGTAGCGCAAGCGTAGATCGCCAACGTCAATCCCACTCAATTCAACATCTTCAGACGCTTCCCTTCCTCTCCACCGCCCTTGTCGTCGCGTTATTCTGTATTTGTACTATGCATGTCTATGGCTAGAGATTCTTATTCTTCGGAACGCTGTACGAGATCAGATCGCAGATACGAGAACCCGCGGGGCTTCGCAGGCGGAGCCGATGCAAGCAGACCCATTCACTCGGAAGACCAATTGTTGACCATCACTCTGCTCCTATCGTGACCTTCACCTTGGGCCTCATTCACTTCGTGAGTATCTCGTCATTCCGACGTGCCAAAGCCTCACCTCACTGTTCATCTTTCAAACTCCGCTTCTTCAACCTTCAACTTCCTCAATCTCTCCAACCTTCTGCCCTCACCGCCCACCTCAACCCCACACTCCGACCTCGCTTCAAACAATTCTGTACCAAAGTACTAATGGCTTCTACCTCGTCTTAGCATTATGGCATTCAATAACCCTATCACTGCACGTTACGACGAATTACGATCACCCAATCCTCCTACTACTTCAAATGGTACCGGCACCACCACACCTTCGTCCAGATACTCCGGCAGTTTCTTGCCCAATCACTCTCAGCCCTTCGGCAGCGACGCTCGAGCAAGCCTCCAGCGTAGACAGACCACAGATCTGAGCAAGATGCCCCCTATGACAGCTATCGGCCAGCAGCTCACGCAAGCAATGGAGCCAGTTGATGTCTCTGCTTCAGTGAGTTACTCAAGACCTTATTCATCCTTCCTATGGACCTGTCTGTCATATAACTCTTTTAAATCTCGACTTTCAACAATTTACGAGAGTCCAATTCTTCAATTTCCATCTGGTGATCTTTGTCCGATCATCGTTTGATCTGGCTGACAATTACTTTTTCCAGACCATCCACAAGGTTCATCTTGTAAGCCGAGACTCCTTTCACCTTGTTTGACTTCCTGACATCTCAATTCTGTGATGTCTAATAATATCCCTCACTACAAAATCTCGTCCTGACACTTTGCAGGTCGAGAAAAAGATACAGGACCTCAAGAACCTTCAAGAGACAAAAGAGCGTTTCGAGGCCCAGATGGCCGTCTTCAGCAAGCAACAAGCGCTGGAGAAGGAGGAATTAGATCGAATGACAATCGACCTTCAGCAATCTAGTTGGAATGGTGGACACCAGAGCGAGCCTACAACACCGCCTGAGTACCGCGATTCGGTCTTTGGTTCGACCTTCGGCCGTAGCAACCGCTACTCAACTTCGAGCATCACATCGCCTCCCGGTCTCAATCGAAGCAGCCGCTCCGGCTCGCAAATCACGTCGCCACCTTCTGAACTCGCTCAGACCCTGCACAACCACATCACTTCCGACACCCTTCCCTCAAAGTCTGTGCCTGGATCAAGGCGTGGATCCAACGAGGCAAACCGTGCATATGTCCCCGAGACCAATGGCACGAGCCGTCGTAATGCGGCGTAAGTTATCCTCCGCTTCGATGACTAGGCTCCGGGGGACTTCGTGCTGACCTTTGCCTAGTAGTAATCGATACTCGATGCCCGTCACAGGCTTGAGGAGCCTCAATCATGAAACCGTACCAGAGCACTCTGCTACTGGGACCCTCGGACAAATCAATACTACGAGCTTCCTCTTTGATGATGAAGATGCTAAAGAATCAACTACGTCCCCAGATGTAAAGAATTACCTCCAAATGAACGCTACTGATGATAAGTTTCCCATCTTGGTCCGTCGCAACGATCATCCTGGAGTGGTGAGTTTCCTCCGAACATATGTCCTGCTGGTCATAGCTCACGGCTTGCTGCAGCTTTCTGCATCTTCGCGTGCTTTGGACTTGGCGCTTTCGCAGTCTCCTGGACCTGAGGCGCAGGCAAACGGCTGGACTTCGGTCGCTGGTCACCGCCTTTCTCAACAGGGTCTGCCACAAAGTGTTCTCGCAGCTTCAACAAACAGCAAGACGAGTAACGGCCTTTCTAATACCGAGTCCCAGAAGTCTACCGAAACGATGAGTAACATGCGAAATCCCAATCGACATTCAATGGAAGCAAGCCTTGCTGCGTACAATGCGCAGTCGAGTCAAGCTTCGTCGACCGATCCAAGCCGACCAACAACCTTGGGTAGCATCCACAACTCGTACTCGACCAACGATGTTCCCACACTGAAAAAAGCTAATGGGTTGACTGGGCCGAACATCACGCCTCCAAAATCCCAAGCCCAGCAGCAATTCCATAATCACAACGCCAGTTTGGGCCGCATTCCTCCAAGTGCGATGAGCCATAGGCATAGCCGTGAGCTGTCTGGAGGTGATGCTCGACGTGATGAGCCGGCCAATGGATACCAGCAAATGATGTCAGGCCTGCAAGCCAGCGCCGCTTCTTTCGGCCCCGCCACCACTGCGGCTTCTCCTGTGGACTCATTACCAACTTCAATGGCTCAGCTGAATAACATGCAATTTTCAAATCAAGCTTTTGGGTACCCTCAGTATGGGATGCAGATGATGGACATTGGAATGACACCTATGAACATGGCGAGCCCGATGGCTTTCCACAATCAGATGCAACCTTTCCAAGCACAGAGTGCCTATTCTCTTTACCCCAGTCACCCTGTACAAAACCGCTTTCAGGATAGCCAAGCACGTGTTATTCAGCAGCGACGCATACAGAATGGCGAAGAGAACGCTCGCTTCAGTAATGTCAAGCTGGAGCAACTTCAGGGAGAGATCCTTGGCTTGTGCAAAGATCAGCACGGCTGCCGTTACTTGCAGAAGAAATTGGAAGAGCGCAATCCTGAGCACATCCATGTCATATTCGTTGAGACGTACTTGCACGTGGTAGAGCTCATGACCGATCCTTTCGGAAATTACCTGTGTCAAAAGCTCCTTGAGTTTTGCAACGATGACCAGCGTACCATCTTAATCAACAACGCCGCCCCAGAGATGGTCAAGATTGCTCTAAACAGCCACGGGACCCGTGCTTTGCAGAAGATGATTGAGTTCATCAATACGCAGGAGCAGATCCAGACCGTTATCAATGCCTTGAATGACAAGGTGGTAGAATTAATCCAAGACTTGAACGGCAATCATGTCATCCAGAAGTGCCTCAATCGGCTTTCTGCCACTGATGCTCAGGTACGTCGGCCATCTGAAGTACACGTTGAAGATCTCAGAGCTGACCCTATATAGTTTATTTTTGACACCGTCGGGACAAATTGCGTTGCCGTTGGGACTCATCGCCACGGCTGTTGTGTCCTCCAGCGTTGCATCGACCATGCCACTGGCCCTCAAAAAGCTAAGCTCATCGGTCAAATCACAGACAGCGCCTTCCAGCTTGTCCAAGATCCATTCGGCAACTATGTTCTGCAATATATCGTCGATCTTCAGGAGGAGCCATTTACAAACCCCCTATGCTATGCGTTCCAGGGGAGAATTCCCTTGTTGTCGAAGCAAAAGTTCAGCTCCAATGTCATCGAGAAGTGCATCCGCGGAGCCGATTCAAGCGTCACTCGGATGATGATTGAAGAGATGCTCAACGCATCCGAGCTTGAGCGTATGCTCAAGGATTCATATGCCAACTATGTCGTTCAGACAGCGATGGACTACGCTGATCCAGAGACCAAAGGCCGTCTTGTCGAGGCCATACGTCCCCTCCTGCCATCGATTCGCCAGTCACCCCATGGTCGACGCATCCAGAGCAAGATCATGGCGCAGGATGGGCAAGGCCGTTTTAGCGGCAGTGGCACACCCACTGACCGTTCATCGGGACAGATCCCGTTGGGATTGCAGATGACCTCAAGTCCGATGGCAAACACCTACGCAGCGCCGGTCAACGGGTTCAACGCAACGAATTACAACTTCAACCCTCAGTACCGTGGCGCCTATCCCCAGTACACTCCTTCCGTGGTTCACTCCCACACCATGAGCAACGGGTCCAACAACTTCATGCAACTCAATTCGGACAGCAATCAGCAGTCTGTACAACAGCCTGCACCATCTTATGCGCGTATTCAGGCCAACGGTGGCTTCTTCTAAATGTAATCGATATGTACTCTACGACATCATGCAAATACGGCCTGATAATCCTACGATACGCACTTGACCATTATGATACGCATGACATCAACCGCCTGGATACATATTTGGATGATCGGTCTCCCTTTGAAGCATGGCGCTCCATGGACATGAATTTGTTACGCATTGTCGCACCTACCGTCTTTGTCCCGGTCGCATCATTTGCAGCGAGCTCAACAACCTTTCTGCTGACTGTAGCAGAACGTGTTGATGGACTCTGTAGCGGCCTAGGCACAGGCACAGATCCATCACTTTGATTCTCTGTATCCATATTGCATACAGCATTACAGCCACACGTTATCTCCTATCGTCTCCAGTTCCCTTCGAAAAACTACTGAAGGTCAAAGCTTGCCAGCTACGGTTGTCAGTGCGGAGATCCTTTATCGAACAAGTCTCCAGAGCTGTCCATCAACAAGCAGCAAATTCTGCATTCTTGCGAGACAGGTCCTATGAAAAACATACCATAGTACCTTTTCGGCCGTCCGCAAAGACGGCAACAAACACGATTTTCGGCAATCTCTATTTCCATTATTTCAATTCACGTCACAATAACTGCGAGAGAGGACCCAACGTACCCTCTTTGGAGGCAATATCTGGATCTTACCACTTCTGTTGCGAAAGCCCGACACGATGAGCGAGCAATTCAGGATGAAGGGGAAAGCATTGGCTGTATCTAGAAAGCATTCGATAGATCAATGCAATTTTTTACTTCAGAGTATGATTCTTCACTGATAAACCCAGCTTTGAAATAGGATAATGATGAATTTATTTGCATCTGATTGACTGATGGTAGTCTTATGTGAATCATTGAGCCCAGGTAAATGTAGAGCTATACAGCTAGCTATCAGGAACAAAGCAATTTGTAAGACAGCCACTCAGCCTAATCTGAGCGGAATTCGCCTCGTAGGGCGTTAGCGTGGGTTTCCAATATGGTAAGTCTCCGTTAGTCGAAGCTGACCACTAATTCAACATATTTGCACAGTGCTACAATCGTCGAGGTCGCTGCCTAATCCTACTGTGGCCGTGTGTAGCCTTCAACCTGAGGGGGACCGACACGGAAAAGCAAAATGCCTACAGCCACCAAGCCGACGAAGAATCAGCTCCGGAGGGCGAAGAAGAAGGCCGCAAAGCAGAATGAGGTATCCGTAACTCCACCAAAACAATGTTGCACTTCCTGCTGACGCTTTGTTTCAGAACACCCCCACGCAG
>JAABUL010001714.1_pt1 | contig 39894 bp, 46 predicted proteins | sample 5559151 | NCBI WGS metagenome assembly JAABUL01 (sample SAMN10711876, study PRJNA513368) | rock metagenome | isolation source: Antarctica rocks | place: Antarctica: Victoria Land, Pudding Butte sud | reverse complement strand
CGATACTATTGGGGCCTCCGCCATCGGTTTAGTAGTTTTTATACACTCTATACGTTAGTCACCCCAAGCCAACCAAACCCCAGAATCTTTGCAGACCCCTGTTGGCCCACGAGAAATCCAGTGTCCACATGTTCGTATGAACTAGTGAAACCTTTTAACCCTCCCAGCGCATCGAACCACTCGCGCCACGTCATATCTCCGGCTGACAGTGCGTATAATCTGAGGCTATCGTCATCGTAGTATTGGTATATCTGAGGCACGAGGGGCATCGCCGCGTCCAAATCACGGGGAGTCCGTATGATGTCTCGGATGGCTTGCTGAAGAATCTTGGAGACTAAGCTTTCGTCTCGCGAGGGAACAATATTATGGTTCCAGAATGTGACGATGGTGCTTGTATGTGGGATTTGGCGAAAGGTAGGGTCTTGGAGAGGGAGTGCGCTTATGAGGATTTAGCAGATCTTTGTGATCCCGCTTTGTGGTTTCTGGAGAGGCTTACGTCAGGTTGCTGATCGGTTGAATCAAAGCTCCACCAATGTTATTGAGGATGCTTGTATTTGATGGAGTGATAGGTGGTGCTGCAAGGGTAAAAGCGTACAGAGAGAGAGATACAGCCAGCGATAGTACGGCCATCTTCGACCTGAAGTGTAACGACACCTTCTACTAGCTATAGCATTGGGCGTCTCTAAGACCCCTAACATAGTCATATAAGGTCGCATAGCGCAAAGGCGCTATGACTGAGCACAGCCTCGGCCGATCAGTGATTGCAGCCGTCCGCGCCCCTGAAACCGATGCAGAAACATAAAAATTACGGCTTATCACGCATCTTGCCGTGCCATTCCGTCCGGGACTATAAGACATCCTTGGCCTGTCTCATGTGTAGTTCTTCTCGCGATATCTCGTGGCATCTCACTATGGTTGCTAACAATTCACCCTCGGGGTGTTGGGGCTTGCGTTGACTTCGACGTCATATAGATAAATCGATATGGCCTCCCAGCCAACGTTGCTGGATGTTTCCACGCGTCTCTCGAAGCTGAGCATACGTGTTGTCCGGGCCTCGCACCGGTAATTGCACCCTCGTCACGTGATAGAGCTATCGGCTTGGCACTCTTGGCCGAAGTTGTCAGTATCTACTCCTGATGAAATGCATCTTCGGTAACCTCGTGAGCTGAATGGTAGAAGATAGGAGGGCTCTGAAAAGCCGGCTCTCGTGGAAGATGACTATTGTTGCAATCATCATAACTCAAGGAAGACCGTTGAATCCAAAAACATTGGCCGGCGCCGCTGAGGCACCTGCACAATTGGATCTCAGTCGTGGTCCATGGAACAATGGTAACAATTGCAAGTCTCTGGAGGATACTGGTAGACGAAGCCACCCTGTGATCGCTCCTTTGACAGCGTCTCTGGATTTGTCTAATGTCCTGGCAATTTGGGAGGCCTCGGCAGACACCCCAGGATTTGGGATCAGAACCCTACGACAAGGTATCAGAGACGATGTGGAGTTCTGCACGAGCACAGCCTCCTCTGGCTATAATGTATATTGTTCCAGCGGCTGCATTTCTATGCGTGGATGCGATAACCGTACTCGCGCAGCACTTCCACACCATACTTACCTTAAGGCCGGGAGATCTTCTATAACGATGTTTGCTCGATTTGAAGCCATCAAACCTCTTATTTCTGCCTACACAGTTCAGCTTGCTGCTAGTGCTTGAGGTCTTCTTACAATGATTGCATTCTGGAGCTTGACCTTTGGTGCTTTGGCTGCCATAACGCTCGTACCCAGGAGCACACAATTCCCTGCCCAAAACGTCGACTCAACACCATCATTGAATAGTGCAAATGCATTGACTCTACCACTGCAAGTAGCAGGACTGAAACCACTTAATACCTCAACTTCCTTAGGAGTCGAGAACTTCTGCGTTGGACGGGGGCTCGGCTACGGTCTCCTGCCGGCTAGCTGTCAGAACATCATTCCAAATTCATTATTGGATCCACACGACGAGGAACCAAAGACGTGGGGTACCAGCGTATCTCTGACTTCGTACGACTTCCCAATGCCCCAGCGATTTGTCAGTCGTGAGTACCTTCCCACCCGCACCCACCGAATTAGCTTACTCATCTGAACGATAGGCGATGGTAGATGCTTTATCGACACGAATTTGATTATCTCGAAGACCCAGTCGTACTTGAGCCAGTATGACTTTGTACGCGGCGCCACGTCGCTCATAAACGCGTGCGTTGTCAATAACCCACGTCCCCAGGCTGGAATCGGTAAAAGGCTTGGTGAGTATCTTTCTATCGCGTTTCCGCTTGGTTTGGAAAAGGCTCGTTGGGCAGTGGGACTAACCGTAAACTAGGCGGTGACAACCGTTTGGAGATCACAGTACTTAGTAGGGAACCGACCGTACGCTGTTACGGTAGCGCCGACGTACCAGGCATTTTTGAATCTTGCGTAAATCTGATGAACAATATGGACTGGGAGCCCAACTACCAAAAGTTTGGTACTGGCCCAGGCGTTAATGTACCACTTCCGTACACGAAGCAGTCAGGTGAGGTTTCGAGCTACTGCAAAGGTCGCTTTGACGGCTAACAGGCGACAATTCTAGCGGACGGAAAATGTTACCTTACTGTCAGATCAGATGGTGTCGATGACGAAGAATCGTGGGCGACGATTCGGACTGAAGCTGTTGCGTTTATCACCTATATGTGTGCTGCGCAGGGCAAGAAGGGTATACTTGATCGATTGGGTAAGTCGTCTCTCGCTGCTTGGATTCTGAGTTCCGTACTAAGAAGTTTGTAATGCAGGCATGGGCAGACACCTTTCGCTTGAGATGGGCGCTATACACCCTCCAAATGTCGCCACATCGTGAGTGCCGAATTCTCGACATAGACCATCTAAGTTTTGCTCATTACGACGTATCATACGGTGGGAGCTCTAGATGCCGTCGCATAGAGCGTGGATTGGTATCGTCGAATCTATGAAGTACGGTGCTATCGGTGATTCGTCACCGAAAGCAAGATGTGGAAACGCAAATTGATGATTGGAGAACCGTTGCAGGAACGTATAAGAAGCCACGAAGGTATTCGCGTTCAAACCCTGGTCGTTGCCCACAGTTCGAGCATTTACTACAACATAACGTCGAAGTGGAACTGACGCTCCGAACAAATTACACATGACGTCTCAAACGATGGGTAAAAACATTTTGTTCAGAGATGTAGCATGATGATCATACCACGTCTCGTTTATCTCACAGTATTAGAAATCGTGAGCAAGATCTGGCTGATCGGTAATCGAGGAGTATGTCATTGTGCCTTGCCGTAAGCAAGGATGTGAAAGTTCCTTACTCCATAGTTTCATCGGGCTTTGCAGTGGAAATGTGTCCGCACAAGATATTTCCAAGCACACAATCTCGCCGTTTTTACATGATTACAGTACGGAATTCATCTTTCGACACCTCTAGTTTATGTTTAATCTTCGGTAGAAGAGCAACTGTCATCCGCACGTTGACGCGAAGCTGTTGGTGCTCCTCCCTAGAAAATTCGTTGCGCGGAAGCTTTATGTTCCAACCCTTTCCAGTCAATAGGTTTTGTGCGCGTGTAAGAACATTACTGCCATCAACCTACGTTCACTTTACCGTATATCATCGCAACGCAGCTGTGACATCGCTCACTCTTTCCTGGCGTGAATTGCATTTCCCAGAAATGAAGCAGTAGGCTGTTTCATTCGCATGCGATCGCTGCTTGGTATATACTCAAACAGATCCATGCCCTCTTTCCTCCCTCTTCTTTCCCTCAAGAATCAATATCGATCACCAGTCTAAATGTTGAGTAGGTGGGAGCCATAGGCTATGGAGGATGAGCGAGTCGAGCGGGGACTCTGGGTGGCTTGAGAGGGTGCATAATTTTCGTCCAGAATGGATATACGAACTCCGTGTCACCATTGTCATGTGAAGTCCGATGGTGAGATCACCCGAAGAGAATTCAGGCGGGTGAAGATTCTAGGTATCATTCTTCATTCATGCAAAGTTTGGAATCTCCTCTCTAAGCTTCGAACTGGGAAGGTGAAGGAAATGAAGGCCTTGCCATGATAGGAAACACGGTGGTGAAGCTTTTCGTGGTGGATAAAGGTTACGATAGACAGCGTTCACCCAGGTCTTTGCCAAATGCTACGGTTGATGCAGTGAAGCGGTGCAGAAACGGCTGTAACGGATGTGAATCTCAACAGCGTCTTCCACAATAGAATATTGAATGACTTGAACTGAGAAGGTGATGGGAATGAAGGGCTTGCCATGGTTGGGAATTTCGTTTTGTTGGATGAAGCTTATGATGACAGCGTCCTACCAAAGTCTTTGCCTACCGCTACTCTTAATGTAACAAAGCGGAGCAAACAACGATCTCAGACGAAGCTGAATCCACTCCACAAGCAGCTATAACGGACGTGAACCTAACAGCGTCTTTCACAATAGAACATTGAATGAATTCATCACGTCAAGAGACGATTCACCCCTCGCCCCTGATGAAGCGGCCACTGTTGTGAAAGGCGTCTCCGTCGCCGTCTATCGTGACAGTGGAGTGAACGGCGTTCGAAACGTGAAGTCAGCGCTGGGCGTTAGGTCCAGTGCTTAAATATCAATGCGAGCACCGTCATACTACATGTCGGAGGGTGGACAGATCGGTTCATCTCCATCCGAGAGACTTGGAGGGCCATGTCAAGTGCTGGAGTAGGGAGAACAGGTTTTGACTTCGTTTGACAAGTGGTATGCACAAGCTTGACTCAAGAAGAAGCAGATGGAAAAATGCAAGAATACTCCCTCTGATGGTTGAGATATTTTCCAGTTTGTGGGGTGGTACCAACTTGCTGCATCTAGCCTTTTCCCTGCAGGTGTCTCTCTGTTGCCTGATATATATATAGCCACTGACATTTCAGCCTCATCATTCCGTTTTCGTTAAACCACTCGGTGCTTCTGGACTTTTCTTGTTTGCTGCACTTGACGTTGCAGTGCCTCTTTGTGACACCTCAGCCTTATGTGTCATCATAAAAGCCTTCCCTCCTGCACACTTCCTATGATATTATTTAAATTCAGCATCATGCCTAAACACAGCATCCGTAAATCAGTCCATACATGAGTTCATAACCACAATGGCCGCCATCCACAAGTCAAATACACTGCAAGCAGTCGAGACCATCCTCAATTACCATTTCAACAACCCCGAGCTGCTCTGGGAAGCGCTACAAGCTGCCGGATCTCTCTACCCGGGCGAAGGACTACAAGCCGAAGGCAACAAAAGACTCGCGCTCGTGGGAGACGAGGTGCTTGGTCTTGTGCTGAAGGAACACTGGTACCATACTGGCGCCTGTTTAGGTAACCTCAATCGTACAATGCCCATCCTTCCTGGTGACTGACCATTGCAGAGCGAGCGGATGATATCATACAGGAGGTTGCCGTAAATCCGAATTTGGATCCGGTCGGCAAATTTCTAGGACTTGACCAGCATGTCAACCGCCGTGGTACAGGCGCTGTGGGAATGGTCCCTTGGAGAACGATGTCCGCCACCATGGAAGCCATACTTGGGGCCGTATATCTCGACGATGGCGTGGGTTCTGTCAGGCTGGTCATGACAACTTTGGGTCTGGTCCCTACTTGAGGAGCGGCATATAGATCTGGCAAGGGCGATGTTGGGAGCCAATGCCATTTGATGCTAGCAAGTTGTCAGTCTTTCGCTTACACAGATGACCCGAGGATGCAAGACCCTAAGATTCATAAGGTTGAATTACCATATGTCGTAGTCTGGGCCTTATTTTTCTCCTAAGGATGTTTGCTTCAAGTGACCAAGGATCACAAGGCTTGATTCACACAATTTTATCTGTCCTGTTTGCCCTGCATATCAAATATGAGGTGACTTCTACTTACCCGCAATTCCAAGAAGATATCTCTCAAGTCTGCATGGACCCTGAAAGGATGGCGTCGATCCCGTTCCCCTCCGCCACCGGCGATGCGCATACGCACGTGGACGCTCTATTCAGGCGTGGGGAGTTGAGCAGTGCAGTCCCTGACGGGGCTGTCGAGGGCATGACAGTGCTGCTTCCCGCAGGAGGGAAGGCCATTTTTCTCTGGCATATTTGAAGCGAAGAGTAGGTCATGCGACAGTAGAGATGACGAAACGAGACACGTATTTGGTACTTGGCAGCGGCCAGTCACTGTTTTAAAAGACCACTAGCGGCTGACTGCAGATCTGCGAGAAGACCACGCTGTAGTCCAAGGGATGAATGTAGTCCGCAGGGACAAGGGAAGAGATCGACTTTAAGGTGAGAAAAGGCGTGTACTTAAAGAGTCTAGTTGGCTCAGGACTATCGGACCTGCTGGAATTTGTGTCATTATTGAAGTCTGCGACAGGGTTTATAGTTTTGAGCTGATCGAATTCGTTGAAAGGAGTCAGATTAAGTCGGTCTTCTCAGTTTCCATACGGAGTATTCCATTCACCGTTCCTCAGTCACTCGACCACCATAATACACCAATGCTATCGACCCATATGGCTTCGCCCAGTGCCCACCATCTTTGATAAAGACCCAAGCGTCTAGACGTCTAGAATTCGCCTCCCTCTTTTCTACGAATTCTAGCAAACCAACTAACGCCCAGCTCAGCTGCTGCCAGGTGAGCCAATTTAAGTCTATGAAGCCTATGTATTCGATGGCCACTCCACTCGTTCTGTCCCGGTAGCTGAATCTGTTGTCCGGAATGGGTCCAGCAGGTTCGGCTGTGACGTTGGGAGCAATTCTTCGAAGAATGGCGGTAACGCAGGCGCTGATATAGATCTGGGGGATGAGAGGGCCCTTGAGGGTAATATCAAGGGCGATAGGCGTACCCTTGATGGGGAAATTGATTCCTCCGAATGAAAGCGATGTCGAGCTGGGAGAGGAGAAATTTGACTTCGCTGTGTACTTCGATTGGTTGAGTGACTCCAATGTAGACGGCAGTCCGGGTACCACTCTCTTGGCTGGGTCGTTCCCCTGCAAGTCAAACGATGTTGACGGTGCTTTGGGACGTGCAAGAATAAGAAGAGGAAACAGGAGAAAGATGAATTGTTGGACCGAGCAAATTCGCATTGTGATGATAGGGGGTGAAGTAGGAAGTTTACAATAACTTCAATTGGTTGATGTTGCTTGGCGATTACAGTAGGAGCGTGGGGGTATTAATATATTCGTACAGTTGGCCGGCGGAAGGAGGCAATTTCGCGATCCACCGGCGAAGGAGTTGTCTCAGGCGCGTGATGCGATAGTACAACCCGGCACGGCCTGAAAGGCGACGATAGCGTGATTTCAGATTCTTGCTTTGGAACATCATACGTGCTGTGAACTGTCGCCTGATATCCAACTCGATTTGACCCCAGCCAGACGGGAAGTAATTTGTACCTAAGCTTTTGCATATATATCGCCGATCCCAATGGGTCTCTCATTACATATTCTTTGAGTTCAGCTTAATTTTTCCACAATAGTGACAGATAGCACCATTTTTTATGAGCGCACTCCGGGGCGTCAAGGCTACAAACCAGGTGATAGACATCATATACAATTACCCACAATCAATGATCAAGCTGCTTTTGATCTGTCATGGAAGGGACCCGTTTGTTCAAAAATGCATCGATCGTGGAGATATATTGACGGTCCAGTCGATGTCGATGGTGACTGCCAGATGGAGTGAGCATTCTTGAAAGAAGAGCATAGGCAGAGACTTCAAAGAACTTGGAAATGCTGCCGTCAATGGTGCTTCATGTTCGCTTCGTTCACTTGATGAGGGTGCAGGATTGCCAGTGGCAGTAAAACGTGTTCGCAGCCATATATTTGGTCAACGGTAGAAATCCAGCTTTGGTCGCGAGCGTAGTACTCTGGCCTCTTCCAGCACGGCACTCGAAAGTCCATGATATGCGAGTTCCGCAATGCTCTGCCCTAGGAGGGCGGCTGATGGATGATGAGTATCATTATTAACGCATCTTAAGAGCTACTCTAAGCAGGATTCACACAGTCCGTCAATAGGTATACGCCAGATGAACGCCAGTAGATGCGATCCCCATCTCGTGCTTCGTCTCACCCATCATGCATTCATTCTCATCATAGCCAAGGCTCTTATTTCCCTTCACATAACCATCTCAAACCCTGATCACACTGACAGAGCTCGCACCCCACCGCAGCCTTCGCAATCCTTTCCCAACCTCTTTCCCGCAAACAATACCATCCTTCCCATTCAAAGTGCCTGTCTCGACTCTGCCAACCTCTTTCCCAACCGCATATCCGGCTGAGAAGCTGATGACGCTGAACAGCACTACGACGCCGGCACCCACAACCCAAGTCAGCAGCGTAGGTGCGATTTGAGGTGCATTCGGGTCCTGACTAGGACTATTTCCCCGCCGTTTCTTACTCCGCGAGTCCCTATTCCTCTCTTTTGATGCCGAAGCCTTCCTCTTACCCTTATCGTTACTGGACAGAGACGTAGCTGAGGCACGGTGGCGGACACATGGTCTGGGTGGCAACGCCGGCGGACCTGCTTCGCCTGTGATGACGGATTCGGGAACCAGGCGCAGTGAAGAAGCTTCGACGTGGTTAGAATGCCTGATTGGTCTGTGTTGTGTAGACGAGCTCTCCCGTTTCGGAAGGCCCCGGGCAGCTGCAGCGCAAGATAGGAGGGTGGAAAGGCTAGCTCGTAGGGCAGCGTCGTGGTCCGCGGTATGGGAGGGAGCGATCATGTTGTAAGGAGTGTGACTGGTTCTTGCTCGACTTGGGTAGGAATGTGCAGCTGGTCTTCGATGTGGGGATGTCCTCAGGGCTGGGAAGTAAGACGTCCTCTCCTCAACTGAGCGAGTGTGACGGGTGGAGCGTGGTTGTGGGGGGTGTGAGAAAGCATTCGGCTGCGGAGTAAAGCTCGCCTCGTTGGTCAATACCCCCAGCGCGGTAGAGTTTTCATCATCATCGTCTTCTTCGGCGTTATTGGAAGCTGTCTCTTCAGATAGCGAGGACTTAGGGACAGGTGGGCTGATGTCTTCGGAGGTATTTTGTTCCAGAGCCTCATTTGAGCTCGTCATGATACGGTCTGACTCGCTCTCGCTCTCCTCATATTCTTCTTGGCTGCTGTTCGCGGCGCTCAACGTGCGCACTGGTACCCCGGGTGGCAGAGGCTCGTTCCTTTTCAGCCTCCTTCGCCTGCGCCCATGCTGATCATAGTATACCCTTAGCCCATCCGTTTGTATATCATCTGCGCCTGCGGAGGAGAGGGAGGAAGAGGACGGTTGAGAAGAGACTTCGATCCATGATTCTGTAAAACGGTTGAATGAGTATATTGTATCTGAAGCCATGGCTGCAAGCAAGGATAATCTACGCCTCTGATGCAATGGTGCTGGAATGTAATGGGAGAGAGATCGATCGATGCTGTGTGGTGAGAATGAACGTACCATCTGATCGTAGTCTCCTGATACCGGAGAGTGATCGAGACGGCGCATGGTGCATTGGGCGAGGATTGGACGATTCTCGTGCAAGGGCATGACGATTAAAGTTAGGCTGCATGATGGTCATCCAGTCACTATGTATATTGAGTTATGCAGGCTCCACAAGAACTGTCCCGTTGTCGAATGTGGTTCTTCAAGCGTTGGTGAGGGATAGTGTATGGCATGAGGTTGCCTACTCTCCATACCGCCCTTTGTCGCCTAAGTCATCATTCGCCGCGCAATAATTATTTCGACTTGCTTCAGGGTCGCAGTCGCTATCACCACAGCAATTGTCAACGTCGCATTGATGATAGGGATAGGGATGAGAGGGGTCATCGTCGTGGGGTGATGGTTTCGCAGATGACGCCAAGACCTTGAGATCGGCCACTGCTGCGCTGTCACCTGAACCAGCCAGTTTGCCCTGGACCCTGCATAAAGTAAAGTAAGGATATCGCTGCAAACGCAACTCGATGGTTACCATATGCTGTGAGCAGTACGGTGCTGTGGTCTTGGTCTCCATTTGTGAAAATTGGCAGCATATGTGCAGTACTTGTATTACACTATCTAACTGAAAAGTATCCCCACAGCACCTTCTTGACCGTCTGATATCCTAGCCATTTCGTAAGTTAGGAGCGAGTACCCGAGGTACTGTAGTTATAGCGACCATAATCAATCGAGTATGAAACAAGGAACTTTTGTAGAGCCGTGATACAACAAAGGAAATTGTCGAGTTGAGGCCAAGTGCCAGGGAAGGACCATCAAGCCTCACGTCAGGCAGCACTCACCGACCAATCAATCAATCTAAAAGGTCTTCTTTTGACCCTTGAAATCACCGAAACCCCCACGATTGGTTGAGCCGCCACGTCCTCCACGGCCTCCTCCACGATCGAAGCCGCCACGACCACGGCCTCCACCGCGTCCGCCACGGTCAAAGCCACCACGGCCACCACGGCCCCCACGGGCTCCGCCACGTCCACCGGGAGAGTCGTTATTGCGCGGTGGGCGAGGAGTGGAATAGTCAAGACGAATAGGACGACCGAGGATCATGGCACCAGTCATTTTGCCAAATACATCCTTTGACTCCTCAACACTGCCGAACTGCACGTATCCAAAACCCTTAGGGTTACCAGTCTCCATGTCAGTGGGAAGACGAACGCCAAGAACGGTACCGTGCTGACCGAAAGCTTCGCCAACGATGTCTTCAGACACCTCGAAGGGAAGGTTGGCGACGAAGATGGTGTCGCTAGGGGGGCTGGTGTTGTCTCCGTAAGATTTGGCACGGTCTGGACGAGGTGTTGCGGCGTCTGGTTTTGGCTTTGAGAAGTCAACATTGATGGCACGCCCATCAAGTTCCTTCTCGTGCATTGCTGCTTGTGCCTTCAAGCCATCCGCAGCATTGACATATTCCACGTAGGCAAATCTTGAGTGATGTCAGCGAACAGTACTTGTGCGGAGAGGCAACTTCTTAACTCACCCTCGAGATTGGCCAGACTCTCTGTCGAGCACGACCTTAACGCGGGACAATTCTCCGAACTCCTCGAACTCCCTCGTAAGCCATTCCTCGTCGATGTTGTATGACAAATGTCCAACAAAAAGGTTTTTCTTGGTTTCATCGTCATTTCCGGGTTCGGTCTTGGCCTTTTTGGTGACGGGGGTAGCTTCGGCCTCGGCCTTGCGCTTCTTCGGTGGAGGAGCTGTCTCTTCGGCGCTCTCCTCGTCGGACTCGGAATCAGAGGTCCCAGACGAGGTTCCGGCGCTGTCGGACTCTTCTTCATCAGACGACACCTACTATTGTTAGATACTGATTTGTTTCGCTCAATTTGGAAAACTAGCACACACCTCTTTGGACGCCACGGCCTCAAGCTTACCATTCAAAGCCTTAGCATTAACGGGACCTTTGGCCTCTTCGTCACTCTCATCTTCGCCAGAGTCCTCGCTGTCCTCCTCACTCTCGGAATCGTCATTTGCACCTGCGACGGCTTTCGCAGTAGCTGCTTTAACAGGTTCGGGAGCAGCAGGCTCATCCTCCGAGGAAGAGGAAGAGTCGGAACTCTCATTGTCAGACACGGCCGCTGCTTTGGCAGCACCGTTGACCTTGGAACCGTTGGTTTTAGCACCTTGCTTGGGAGCAGGAGCTTCGACCTCGGAGTCGTTGTCGCTGTTTGATGAGCTTGCGTTGCTCGCGACCATTTCGTCATCGTCACTGTCACTCTCTGGAATGGGTGCAGGCTCCTTCTTGGCCTTCTTAGACTTCTTGTCGACCTTGTCAGCCTTCACAGCAGTTTGCTTGCCCATCTCTTTGCTCTTGGAATTAGGTGTCTGGGATGATTTAGTGAAAGCGCCTTTTTGAAGGATGTGAGGAATCTGACCTGAATGTCTTTGCTAGACTTGATGGCCTTATCGGCTTGTGCGGATTTGTTCTTTGCCATTGCGAAAAACCCTCGTGCGTCTGCAATTGAGCAAAGCTTATCAATGATGGTCGAGGGACAGCGAAGCACAGCTACGAAGGATCAAGAGAGAGGGAATCACATACGTATGATACTTGAGTATCGGTCAATGTTTCCCTCGATATACTGTGACCCCTCAGATGCAAATTCAAGTCAGAATTTGAGATCGTGCGGCAACCCTCTGATATGCTCAAAAGCCCACAGATAGAACCCCTCAGCTCAGACGCAGAATGCGAATGCTTTAGTCTCTTCGTGCGTGTATCTCAAGTCCACGGTATCGACGGAAGTCGATATGCCCACAGATGATCAACCCTCGATCACAGTCAAAGAACCCACAGAGTTGTGATCCCTCTGAATGATGTGCTGAAGCTGAAGTAGAACGTATGTCAAAGTAGAAGTGTGATACCCTCTGAATGGAAAATCGATGTTGGTGTAAAAGAACTGAAGGTGGGAGGGGCATCGAAGCTTTTAAGCTCCGAAAAATTTCGTGGCGGGCAGAGCTTGCTAGCGGGGAGCTACTGCAGCCGAAGACGCTAGTGTTTGCGTTGGTGAGATCGCGACTCTGACGCGCCAGGTCTCGACTTCGTAAGGTATATCAATAGCTCGACAGAACAAAAACGTGCGCTTATCAGCAAGTGACTACTAATATGGCGGCCTCTGCCCCGCCATACAAGGCAAGGAGGAAAAAGAAGCTACCGCCCCCTACCACCAGCAACGAGATCGCCTTATCAGACTCAGGATCTGATACGCAAAGTCCGGCATTTCCTTTGGTCGCATTCCTTTGGCCTGCGAGGAAGAACACTTCGCAATGGGTAATCCTACCCTTGGTCCTCATGATTGTAGGCCTTTACAGGTGGTGTGCAGGAATGTGGGGTTACTCTGGCTTCCAAACGGCCCCAATGCATGGTGACTACGAAGCCCAGAGACACTGGATGGAGATTACAACGCACCTGCCGATATCACAGTGGTACTTCTACGATCTCGAGTATTGGGGCTTGGACTACCCGCCATTGACGGCATATCACAGCTGGATATTGGGGCAAGTAGGATCAGTCTTCAATCCGGCCTGGTTCGCTCTGGACACCTCTCGGGGGATTGAAGAGCAGCTCCTCAAAGTCTACATGCGCGCGACGGTCCTTGTATCCGAATATCTCGCATACACACCTGCTGTCATCATACTAAATCGAAAGCTTGCGCAGCAACGAGGTGTGAACAAGTGGGAGAGCTCGATCGCTTTAGTGGCCATCCTAATGCAGCCTGCGATCATCCTTATCGACCATGCACACTTTCAATATAACACCATCATGCTTGGCTTTGTGCTTGCGAGTATGTCGAGTCTTCTCTCGAATCGCTATATGTGGGCTTGTGTCTTCTTCGTTGCAGCTTTATGCTTCAAGCAAATGGCCCTCTACTTCGCCCCGGCAATGTTCGCCTACCTTGTCGGCGTCTGTCTCCTCCCTGAACCACGAATCGGCCGATTGCTCGGTGTAGCAGTTGTCACACTTTTCTCCTTCGCAGCCATGTTCGCTCCACTGCTCCTGGGCTCCCTTTATGATCAGTATCGGGGTATATCCATACCGCTTTCCATCAACGACCGCATAGTCAACTCTCTCTTTTCCCAACTTCTGCCATACATCGACCCGCAATCAGTACTTTATCCTACCCTTCTACAATTCACCCAGGCCATCCACCGCATCTTTCCCTTCGCTCGCGGTTTGTTCGAAGACAAAGTCGCAAACCTCTGGTGCGCCTTCCACACCATTCACAAGCTCCACACATACCCAATACCGCTCCTCCAGCGGATCTCGCTATTCGCTACGCTCACCACCATACTACCGGCATGCATGACCATTTCGCTCTTTCCGCGGAAGGATTTGTTGCCGTGGGCTATGGCAAGCACTGCCTGGGGTTTCTTTCTATGCAGCTTTCAAGTGCACGAGAAAAGTGTACTGCTGCCCTTGCTTCCCATGACCATCTTACTAGGCGGAGATGGGGGCCTCGCTATCGAGATGAGAGCATGGGTCGGTTGGGCCAACATGCTAGGCGTATGGACCATGTTTCCGCTTTTGAAAAGAGACGAGTTGCGAGTGCCGTACTACGTCCTCTCGCTGTTGTGGGCGTACTTATTAGGCCTACCTCCCACGAGTCTGGATCTGTATTTTGGCAAACAAGCGAGGAACAGCGATATCCGTTCATCGACCGCTGTTCTGCATATGGGCTTCTACATTATGATGGGAATATGGCACGTTTTAGAGGCATTTGTGGACACACCGCAAGGCAAACCAGATCTTTGGGTGGTACTGAACGTTCTCATTGGCGCTGCTGGATTTGGCATCTGCTATCTTTGGTGCACATGGCAGCTACTAGTGAGAAGTGGCGTTTTGGAGGAGTGGTTCGGCTTCCAAGCTGAGATGCAAGAGAAGCTGAAATCTGGAGCCGGAGACAAGACATCGCTTGTGGCTGGTCAGAAGGGAACGCGAGCCACGCCGCCGAGGGACGCAAAGAAATCGGGCAGTAATAGAGGGCCGAGAAAGGCTTGACTTTATATCTGGAGCGCTGGAGGCTGATTGGTGTGAGATACCCGAATTTGCTAGACTTCATCGCTTCGGTTTTCTGATAGTGTATCATATATCATCGAGCTCATATTATATCCATATCTTAGCTAGCATGGCATTATTCCATGGTGGCTTTAAGCTTGACGAAGTGATTCTTCGTCTTTCCAAGCCAGGTAGGGCATGATCTCTAATTTGGCCTGTGGAACGAATCGCTTTAGCATGACTCGCTTTGGCTTGGGCGACTTTGAAGGCATTCCTCCAGCACCTCGCTTCAAGCAACCCTCGATTAGCACCTCAACCACAACCCAAATTAAACCATGTAGAGTAGAGTAGAATCTTCCATTCTCACACCTACCTTATAAATGCAACAAAACGCTCCATACCATGCAACCCCAAACCCCATCCATAAATATATCCCCATCATTATACATCCCCCACCCCGCCTCCCCCAGGAACCCCCTTCCCAACCTCCCCTCTCACGCAATATTGAACCCAAAACCCCGCATACAACTCCTATACTTCTCCACCGTCCCCTGACACGCCTCTTGCGGATCCGCCGCGTTGCTAAAAAGCATGCATTCGTCCCTCGATGCTTTTTCATCTTTGCATACGCAGCAGGGCTGTTGTGGATGGGGGGTCAGTATATGTATGGTTCTTGATTCGATAGTGGTGGATGATTGATGTTAGGGTATGGGGGATAGATGTGGGAGAGATCCGAGGTTTGTGGTGGTTGGGATTGGGATTGGCGGCGGAAGGGTGGAGGGATGGGGTGGTGTACCTTTACGGCAGTGGCGGCTTGGCCGGGGGGTTTGAGATCTGAGGACATGTTTGCTGCTGTGGGTGGTGCTGGGGAAAGAGAGGTGGGTTAGCTTGTGGTTCTTGTGGCGGTGGGCGAGAGTTATGGGTGTAGTTGGGGGTTGGGAGGTGGGTGGGATGAAATACTGGTTGAGGTGGGTGCGAGCGCTGTTTGTGACATGGTGACGGCGCTGTACGTGTAGGATTGAGAACGACGAGCGTGGCAGTGAGATGTTGGTGCTGCGTTTCGAAAGATGTGCTGGGCTTAGCAGCGATGGATGGAATGTCAGTGCTTGTTGCCGAGGATCGCGGCAGGTGCGGCCCGGTGGGCAAACCGCCCCAAGGCGCCCCTAACGCCCGGGTGCGGGCACGCCGGGGTTCCCAGACGAGTCCACCACCTTGCACCTCACAACATTGCAGGTTACAGAATTAACGTCCACTTCTCTATCATTTGCAAAAATGCTCTTACAGACAATACTGGGGCTCTACGTTCAGCTGAATACACACGAAACTGGGTATGCTGAATCTCGAGTGGGTATCTCCCGACCATTCACATGGAATGAAATATGCGAGTCGCCGCTCGTTGGACGGAGTGGTCTGAACACCTGAAACATGGAATCCTTCATCCCAGCGGATAGTGCGACACCAATAGCTATCAGTGACCGTTATGCCATTGAAGCATGCTGGGTGACGCGTGGCTATGCTACTACCCCAGCGCGGCTGAGGCATTCCCTAGCATGCCAGCCTTCATAGCTCCGATATAGGCGTTGACATTGCAACAGTGTGTGTGCTGCCTTGCTCCGTCCATCCTCCAATTTACATCGATCCCTTCTGAGTGCGCAGGCTATGGCTTTTCTCATGCCTTAGCGAATTTGAGACAGTCCACTTTGTCACCGGCAAAGCATGATCGTCGAAGGAGCTCGTCCCAGAAAGCCCGCGCATGGTTTTCACGTCCTATGAAACGTACATTGCATAGTTCAATATGTCTTCCATGTTGTCATTATCTCATAACATGGTGAATCGGGCTCCTGTATCCTCTCTTAGGAGCATTGAATTATAACATGCAGACGAGTGTTTCGTCCGCGCACTGGCCATTGATCTATCTATCATGGTATCCGAATCCGTTCCTTGGAGGCACAGATATCATAAGATGAAACGTATGTATGAGCTCTCATTAGGATCTCTGCTTCGCCACTGAGGCTTAATGACTTTGCAAGTGTCGTGTCTTCTTCCATTTCATAGATAGAGAGCTGCTTTGGTTAACCTTCCGTTTCCAATGATTTCACCATAGACTTCCATTTCCAACTTCATCGCAGGTCAAGTCACGCGTCATGGCTCGCCCACTTCTTCGTGTCCTTGGCATCCTTGGACTTTCAAGCTGTATTGAGGCAGATGTTCAGAATGCTGCTACAAGAATCCCTACAGCAAATATACCTTTCCCAACTGGAAGCGGAGGACAATGGCTGTCTGGCACAGCCATTGGAAGTCAAGCACCACCGTTTCCTACGGCAAGTGGATCAAGCAGTGGGCAACTGCAACCTATGAATGCGAATGAACCTCTCACAGTGACTGGGCAATTTCCATGGTTAGTAGGCCTATAGTCGTCCGAGCCTTACAGGACTCTGAACATCAGCAGTTTGACAGCCAACTCGTACGTCATCTTCACCGACTCGCAAAGCTCGTCAGCTACGTATCCTGTCTGGACATGTACCACTAGCTGCGGCAGTCATGTCGCAGGAGTAGGTTTCATGGTACGTTACCCTATGCCAGAGATCCATATTACGGTAGACTGAACCATGGCAGGTCTTCCCCACATCTACAACAACTGGGACCTATGAAATATTGAACCCACCGTCCGGATATCCGGCTCTCGCAGTCTCAAACCTTGCACTCTCCACAGCGTCAACATTTGGTAGCTCCACGTTTCACAAGATTGAGTAAGCCCCTCGATCATGCGATCTATGTGTATTATCCAAGTACTTGCTGACTATGATGCTGTACAGCAGTTCATCTCATGTTCAAGCCGTTACCCTGACTTATGCGGCGTTTCCTGGTCTCTCCCTGACAGTCACGACTACAACGCCGGTTCCAGCTATACAAGCTACTCCGATATCATTTCCTATGACTTGTGGAGTTAGCGGCACTGGTGGGGAGTTTATATCAGCTGAAACAACAACCTCTCTCGGGACCATTGTCTCCAGTATCTCTCCAATCTTTACCAATGGCAGCGCATCCCCAGCCAGACTCGGCGACCCATCGAATGTCATACCTGGAATGAACTCGTCTCCATACCCCACTGCGTTACCAGCCCCGAATGGACCACTCAATACCCCATCTTCACTCAGCAGTTCTTTGCCCGCTGTCAACTCTGCTTCAATGTTTGCATCGTATCTTACAACTGGAGCGATAGCAGACACCAGTCCTACGGCGGCCAAGCCTCCTTTAGACAAAGCCAGCGCACTCACTTCCTTTACACCCTCCAAAGCGCAGTCGTCTTCGGCCATCCAATCAGGCTCGATACCACCATATCCGACCTCCGACGCGCAGTCGAATCAACCCAGCGGTTCAGAGTCACCTTCCGTGCCGAATGCCGACCCTATGTCCTTTTTAACGTACTCATCCAGCAGGTTTATGTCTATACCATCAGTCTCCAATACGCTCTCTAACCAAGCATATGGATCAAACTCGGTACCTCCATACCCTATTCCGAATTCGTATTCGAGCCAACCCAGTGGTTCATTTGTATCTGCTTCCCTTCACGCGTCATGGAATCCGAGTGGCGTTCTAGTTCAACAGTCGTCCAGTGCTAATGGACAAGTGGCTGGGCTTAACCCAACCTCGGTCTCTAACGCGGCTCGGCTCAGTATCCAGGCGCTTCCAGTGGGTGCGACAACGATCACATCTACTATTAACGCGGCTCGGCTCAGTATCCAGGCGCTTCCAGTGGGTGCGACAACGATCACATCTACTATTGCCGCTTCTGGTTCTATCAGTACACCTCAGGTGGTGATAGAGCCTTTTGGCTTAACCACGGACGTCGCTGGAGGTTTAGCAGGGCAAGCTCCTAGCGTGGGCCCTGGAACGCCCGTCTTTTCGCCTCCGACAGGACTGCCACAATCCTTGTTCCAGCCTGAACCGACTAGCCTCATCACTCTTCCCACAACAAGGTCCAGAAATAGTGAATTACCAGCACTTGAGTCCCCTCTACTGACGAACCCCATCGCCTCAACTGCAACTGCGGCATTTGTCACATTCTCGGGCACGACGACACCAGGTTTTATCGAGATCAGTACTGGTGTCTCGAGCGATGGCCATACACAAGCTACAGGAGGTGCTAAACCACACCCAATCTTCCATGGTCATAGTCACTTCTGCCTTGTGAGTGTTCTGCTGTGTCCGAACTCCGGCCTGATAGTATTGACCAATGCCTGTAGTTATTCTGTCCGCCGCACCTCCGCTGTGATGTCTGTGGTTACTCCCTTGATTTACTACCTGGGCGCGTCTATCCGCCGGGCACCATCAAGCCGCCGCCTGGTGTGAGATCCATAGATATCACAATCTCTGTTGATAAAGATGGCAATCCGATTTATGATGAGAATGCCGAGCCAGATGACGAAAAGAAATCGATTTCAAACCCCTCGCGAGACTGGAATAGCGCCACGGCATCGCAGACAAAAACATCGAGCTCCTCCACTAGCTCAATGCCAAGTGCCTCGTCATCATCTTGTAGCACTTCAGCGATTGTCAGCGATTGCAATGTCATCTGCTCCTCCGCCGCAAGCTCGACAGCTTCCTGCAGTACCAGTTGCTCCGCGACCTCTATAGGGTGTAGTGCTTATGGCAGAACCACCACGAGTACAGCAAGTGCATCGGCTTGTGAGATCCTCCAGCCTTTCAGTTCTATCATCACCGGCGACATACCATCAAGCTACGACGTCAATTCCTTTTCCCCTATCACGATTGGCATTTCGACGTCTTCCGGAGGACTGACTACTATGGCAATTCCCAGCACGGCAGCTTCTACTACAGACTATAGTACACTGAATCTATCTTCGAGCTTACGAACGGCTTCTCGTGGAACTATATCTTTGACAACTACCCCTTCCCCAGGAACGACTCATACTGTGACCGCTCCATCCTCTCTAAAGACCACGCTACCAACACCAAATACCCAGTCAACAACTTCTAGCGATGCCTCTTCCGTAAGCGCTGCAGGCAGCTCGAAGTGCTACTCTGGTTTCCAAGGACCGGATAACAAAGATTACGATGAGAACTGCAATGGCATGTGTCAGACGGGGACATGTCTGGCAGAGACCCGTTCCGGTCCTACTATATATTATCAGTGTGTATGCTCTCCCAATGAAGTTGAGTGCGTGCTAGGCAATTATGATTGTGTCCATTCAACCACTACAACCCCAGCTTCCAATCCCACAAAGAGAAGTTACCATGAGATTCCCGATGAACTGGAGGGAATCACAGCCAAGAACATTAGGCGCGCAATTGTCTCAGATGGAAAAATTGCCACTAGGACTCTCGTCCGGCGTACCCCCGACCCAACGTGGGACACATATGGACCTAGTGGTACGAGATATTGGCAAGAATTTCAAGCGCGAGACGTTCACCAGCCCGATGAGGCTTTGTGCAACTTCGATGCAGAGTACGACCTCAGGCCTAGGATGGGCAAACTCAACTCAGCTACGATCAAAATCCTCGACAAAATTGGAATCAACTCTGACAAGGATTTCTACTCCACGACGGTCGAATATCCACGGAAGGATGTTAGAGAAGGGGATAGCACCGCATTGTTCATCAATCAATTCGGCCCTAGCAGCAAGACCATCATCGCCGCGGATAACCATAGAGGCAAGCCGCCAGGACAAGCACCGGACCATTGGTCCACCATCGCTTGGTACCTTTGGCGAAGGGCACATCTTTCAGCCAACCCAGGCACGGACGCCCTCACGGCGGATTTCTCAAGCTTGCAATACATATTACGCAAGGAAATCAAGAATCCACAAACGGCGAAAATCATCGACTTGGCTATGGCGGGGAAAGAACTAGGTACCATCGAATATTTCTACCCCAACAATCCAACTCAATGGCAGGACACCTCCAACGCTTTCTGGGCGCTTCTGGGTTCGCCTAATGGTCAAGGGATTATCAACTTGCTTAAGGGTAATAAAAGGGCTCTGCATTCGAAGACCATCATGAGAATTGGTGTCTTCCAGGATCCTAATTTTGTTCTGGAGAATGGTTACGGGGGACATATGTGGGCCGAATTACAGTGAGAATGGTTAAAGGGCTCTTGCGACCTGGTTGTTTCTAGTACACAGCTGTAGGAGCTTCATTGCTTAGAAGGATAAGGTTTAGGGCTGCTTTTCGCTTTTGAGAAATTTCGGACGGCCTTGACGGACATAGATCTAGTTGAGCTCTTTGTGGGGGCTATCTATTTCGATTTCGACTTGATGACCAACCCGAAGAGCTTCTGAGTGTTGATATGGTACGTGATATATGGATTACTTAGAAAGTCGAATTGCAGCTAGCACGCTCGCAGGCTAGCTTTCAGGAATGCCAAGCCACTAGAACAGACAGAACTATGTATTTAAAGTGTGCAAGACACTCGCCGCAACTGGTGTCTTAATGCATGAATTCGAAAAGCGCCGGTGCAGATCATCATTGAATACATCTCATACTTACGCAATCTGAAACCACGAGGCAGTGCTTGCACAGCCTTCGGGTCTTCCTGAATGGGTCTGACTGACGTGTACAGTATAATCCGTGCCACAAAAATCCCTTCATAAAACCCTCCCATACTTCAAAATGCCAAAGCCTCTCAGCTCTGGCCACCATTCCGCAGCATCAACCTATGCTGTCGACGAAATCTCTTACTCTGCCAGCTAATCATGGAGAACGTAAGCAGTGCCAGCACATCCCCCACCCACATCGAAACCCTCATAGGCCACGAGATGTATCCATCCTGGAAACGCGAGATGGAAGACACACTCTACCCATCCCAACTGGCTTCGATAATCCAAGAAGTCAATACCGCCCAATGGCTGCGCCCTCTCACCCAGCTCCAAACTTGGCACATCGACCCTTCCCACTGGCGGGCCTGCGCGCAATCGTATCACCATACAACACTCGAGAAATCGTTCTTGTGGTCGGTACATATCCATCGAAACGCTTCCGGTGCAAAAACGCTCGACATCCCCTTGCAATTCCACGAACGCGTGACGAAACCAATTGCAGACATGGACGGTGATGATGCGCGCCAATTCTGCTACAAAGACTGCGCGATCTATCAGAATGTCTCTTTTGGCAAACCGTTCGTGGAGATGGACATTTTTGAGAAGGTCTATGCGAAGTGGTGGCCTGGAAGGTTTAAGGGTGAAGACGTAATACGTGTGGGGCCTACGGGCGTCAACAGGCACAGCTTCTGGGGCAAGTATATGAATTTCTCGCCGCCAGGAGTGGAGTTGACGGAAGTGGTGGCCTTTCATGCGGAGTTGGCGCAGAAGTTGAAGGAGCTTGCGCCGGAGGTTTTGGCGCCCAAGGTGCTCGCGTTCGATCCAAGGTATGGGATGGAGAGGGAGAGGGGGCTTTATAGCATGATGGGCACTTTCGAGGAGGTTTTTGTGGTGCTGGATCGGGTGGAGTGGGAGACGGAGGGGGTCTCATGTGTTTTCCGAGATGGAGAGACGGCAGGGAGATTTGGTCTAGATGATGGGGAGAGAGATGCGATGATTGAGATGCCGGAGCAGGAAATGGGGCAATTGGAGAGTGGAAATTGGAGCAAACCGAGTCTACTCAGGGTGAGCCTTGAGAGGGCGGTGGAAATCGTTGCAGGGAGGGATGAGGAGAGGAGGAAGAGAGGAAAGCGGAGCGAGTGGAACGATATGAAAGAGCAGTTCTTGGGTGGTGAGGGTGAAGGTGAGAGCTGATACTGCTTCAAATTCGATTGGCAGGCCATGGAAATAGTACTTGTATCAATTGCCGTTTCTACAAGTGATATACCAATGACTTCAAATTAGGTATGAATCTCCTTATTGAATCGCAAGTTGACCTCTAACGCTGGACGGTAGCTACGACGGTGTACTACTCGTTGCAAAATGAATAATGTAGTACGGGGAAAATAGTAGAGGAACCTAGAGCAATACGTAGGTTTTTATGTACTAAATTTCAGGCTGCGGAGATAGATAGACGGAGTTAGGGAACAACCTGACTACAGATTCCAAACCTGACTCGGCACCAAAGACTGAGAATCTGCTTCTACATCAATGCAGAGAGTCCTCCTGCTATAGCGTTACTGGATCCTTTGAGCCATTCATTACTAGCCAGTATTCATCATGCCACCCACTCGCCCTTATCCTCCTCCATCTCATTATCCCCCTCATTCTTCTCATCTTCTCATTTCTATCCTCGCCTCATCCCCCTCGTCCCCCTCGTCCTCCTTATCCTCCTCATCCCTCTCGTCCTCCTTATCCTCCTCAATCTCCCCATCTCCCTTAACTTTCTCATTTTCCCATCCCTTCCTCTCCCTCTTCCTCATCCTCCTCATCCTCCTCCCTATGTCCCAATGTGCCATGGATGGCTCTACCAGAGGCAACCAGTGTTGTGGAGTCAATACCGTTGTCCTCAGCTGTCTCGTCAATAGCACTTTCCAACAGATCCTCATAATCATGGCCCATCTCCTCCACGAATGCCATCAGCATACCCTTCTCCATAAATTGTCCTTTCGTACCCCAATAGCCTCGTTGGAACTCCCTTTTCAACGCATGATTACGGCGCGCTTTGGGCAATCTTCAGGCAAGTCGTAACATTGATGTACAATACTGCCAGTATAGGTACCTCGCCCGTGGCTGGTGGTCGATCACAAATTGGATCGATTGCCCATCAATGTCCTTCCATCGCTGTTCATTTCCCTCCAGCTCACCAGGATAGTACTTATCCATGCCTTTCGCATCAAAGTCCAGGAGGCGGACTTTGTAGGATTTTGGTTTCAGGAGGTGCCAGCCCTTGACGTCCGGCACGATTGCTAACAAGAGGGCGGAAATCTTTGCTCCAACGAATGAGGATAACATCAGTCCGTTTTCGATCTCGTTGAGCTCGTCTCGCTCTGCCAGTCCAATGATGCTCCGCGTCCTAGGGAAAAATGTGAGCCGCTCTCGGTGAATTTTTGTCGTCGAAGTCGAGCCACGAATGCAATGGCGGTCCTCTCGGGCTCAACCTGAGTATGAATTGCCTGTCTTGAAACCCACGTTGACCGTTGAGGTGGCTGTACGGCAGCTATGACGGTGTGTCGCTTGTTGCGAAGTCGAGTGGTTGTAATCGGCTTCAGGCAAGGAAATGATTCTCCGGTTCGAGAATACGCCTACATTGGGAGTCTGTGGGTGCGTTCATTATCTCTAATTTGGCTTGTGTTGAGATCGGACACCTCCCCTGGGGACGCGGGTTATGTACAAAACTTGGCAAAAACATTTCTGCGTAGATGAGAGTGCCGTGCTGAGCCAAAAGATTAGTCGGGCTTGCTAATGAGAGCAGGTGATACGAGCTGTGGGAGCGTTCATTATCTCTAATATGAGATTAGATACCTCCCCTAGGGACGCGGGCTATGTTTAAATCATGGCAAAACCAGTTCTGTGAAGCTAAGGACGCCGAGCTGAGCTAAAATTTCAGTCGGGCTTGCCAATGAGAGCAGGTAGTACGAGCTGACCATGCTAATTAGAGAAGGTGCTTTGTTATTCCGTCAGGACAAAGTACGCGGCAAAGAGAGTTCAACCTCCAGCTTTCCTTCCAAAAAAGATTGTCATGATCAGGGTTCCTGCGAGTCAATTTTCTGGAACGGGAATCTCGAGCAGGTGAGAAGCACCAATGCGAGTATTACGTACTTTTAGATCTACGGCCGTTAGGTGAATTCAGCTAAGTTAGTGAAGGTACGTGCAAAGTGAACCAGGCATCAGAATACCAAAATAGGTCCGTATTCTATTCATGGTTGCTGCTTCAAGTGATGTACCTGCTGACCATACGCAGTTGGACGTTATTTTGGACGTTGGTAGTACTAGCGTCTCTCCAATTTTGAACAACTCGTGGCACAAATTGGGAGGTTACCCGAAGTGGCACAAATCACAAATCACATTGACTAGTTGTGTGAAGTATTACGCGCGGAATGGGCCAAGATAAATTTAGTGTCCCAGGGTAATGGTCCTTTGTTCGATAGTCTATATTCGTCCATTCCAACTTGTACCATTCTCAGTGTTACATCGCTGACATCGTTGATAGCATTCCTAATAGCATTCCTACATAAGGACAGTGTTCCTTGGCTATTTAGTGTCTACAATCAAGTTTTGCAACCCAATCCACACTTCATTGAGACATTCAAAGTCATAGAACAAGACCCTATCAGCAAATCATGTCTCATCACGCTCCCACTGGCAGCAAAGCGCCAGCTCAGCCTCCAGGTAGAGTTGGCCGCACTCCCTTTTCCGCAGCGTTCTGACAACCGGATACCTTAGGTAACCAAGCGCCAGTAGCCACTGGGTCGATTTTGTCGGAGTCATCATCCAAGCTTGAGAAATCTAAAGAACGTTAGTATCACCTCCCCACCCCTAAGTGTCAAGCAAGCTGACGATGACCTCATTTATCACTAAAGAAGTCTTGTCTGACGCGCTAGACGTGCGCAACGACCTCCTAGTTCGAGACCACTTTTAACGCTTTTAGAAAGCTCGGCACTCTGGAAATTCCTGAGCAAGACCTTATCAAGTTCTTGATCAAGCAACCCAAGTTCCATCAATGGCTCAAGGCTCCCACCTCTCAGGTACTCCTAATCAACGCCAATGCGGACGGGTTGGAGGCGACTTCTCCAGTTACATGTCTGTCCGCACTACTGCTACGTGACCTTCGGCACACAACATCCGTCTTCACCCTTCACTTCTTCTGCTCCCGATCCATACGATCGCCTCAGAACATCACCGACGACGCTGCCGGCATGCTTAGGGTTTTCATGGCTCAGCTTTTGCACACGGTCCCGGATCTATCGTTTCTGAACGACAAACAGATTGAGAATATCAAGGAGGGCAGGGACATTGATGTGCTGTTCGACGTCTTCGAAAATATGCTTCTACAGCTACCAAGCAAGAAATATGTGATCTGTGTCATTGATAACATCGCGTTGTATGAGAGCAGTGACCAATCTCATGATTTTGAGCGTGTCGTTCAGAGATTATGCGGATTGACCAAGGATAAGAGTCGGGTCATAAAGGTCTTGTTTACTTGTCATCGTCAAAGCCAGTTTGTGGATCATCTCGTTGATGATGAGGACAAGTTGTCGGGATATGGCGCTCATCAAGAGGACCATCAAGGCTTGAGCGAACGTGACTGGAAGTCATACACGAAAGAACCCCTCGAGGAGCTTGAGTACGGGGCCATGGGCATATACGATTGAAGCGGGGCAATGGAGGAAACTTCATGGATGATGATCAGGAATGAAGCAATATACAGTGGTCGATAGTATGATAGCAAACCAAATCTACTATCATCCACGTCTATGTCCGCTACATGCATACATATGTGTCTGCGAATCTACCTTGAGCTCTGCGCTTTGAATCAATCCTCTGACCATAATACTTCGAACGGGCACTACACAAATGCTTGCCCCACAGATATGAGTTGACACATAGATGCATAAGGAGGCTAAACTTGGGGGAAAGAGGTGGCGTGGGCGATGAATGACGGGTCTGCGAATCGGTATTCTGAACCCAGTATGGAGCTACTTCGACGTCCTGAACACATGAAAAGAATTCGATTGGAAGTCAACACTGTGCACACGCGAGCTACAAGCATGGGGTAATTGCCGTAATTCGGACTCAAATGGCACAGCTGCCGCGCACCCCATTCCTTTTCCGTTTTCTAATGACCAAACGCTGACTTGGAAGGAAGCCGATATCAAACAACCTCTATCACCGGGAACAATACTCCTTTAATCCGAGACCCGATCTTAGCATCAAAGATCCTAGTGTCGACACGACCTCCTGTTGTGTGGCAACGTTCAGAGAGTGAATTCTAAAGGCCTTTACGCATAGCAAATCATGCGTCAAGAAAATCTCCCTCGTTTCTGAACAATATGACTTCAATTCTCGGAAAGTTTGCGCAGAGTGTAGGATACTTTCTCGGCAAGACCCACATTGTCTTGCTTAGCCTACCTATAATCGAGCGTAGGTGGCTCGTGCGAATAGCCATCCTCAACGTGACTGCTGTTGTGGAGCGGTCGATCCCTTCGAATGCTCTAATGATATTGACATGATTTGAACTTTTGACTTATCACAGAATAACAACTCACTCACATGTGAATACCAATTGAGGTTTATTCTGAAATAACAGCAACCACGCACTAAGGTCGTATTGACGTCCATTGGAGATGACAGCTTCTTTCATGAACTACAACATGACGCAAATGCATCTACAAATGTCAACAGCTATGAACGAATACTTCGACCTTTGATATTTGAATGATCCTATGGCCTGTGCGAAGTACCCTGTGGAGGTATTTCGCTGAAGAAATGCTCGCCCATTGCACCCTTTCGGATATAGACTTTTCTGAAGACATCGTCCCATCGAGCAATATTTCCAGCTGAAAAGTCATGAATTGCGTCAGTTCTTGTTAGGTTGAGGGGGGTTTCCGGTGAATTAAGACATTGAGGAAGGAGAATGGAACATGACTACAGGAAATCGCTCAGTCGACGTCCAAAGAATTGCCTGCGCCGAGTGAAAGTCGCTGATGGAATCTAAATGAGTCTAATTGAATGGCCCGTGGTTGTCTTAAGGATTCTATTGATGTGTGAGGAAGCACTGACTTTTGCTAGATGTGTGGTACGAACGTTGACCAATGAACGGAATCATAAGCGCTGGAAGGCAGGGATCGCAAGCTGAGAAAGACCTCCACGAGCATATACACCCTGACGATGAAATATACCCACAAGGTTATGGGAAGCAACCAATCCCCTGGACCTGTCCATGCCATCTTGTTTTCCAACAGAAAGAGAGCAATATGTATCAGATTCAGAATTAAACCGAAAAGTAGACAATAGAGAGAGCTTGCTCTCCATAGCCACAGCTCTAAATCCGAAGGCAGTGCTATGTTCCAAGATGCAACATGTATTGCTCCATATGTAGCCCCGAAAACCATAAAGAGCGCAACTTCTGAACCCCATCTTCCCAATCGGCTATCGAGACTTATTGCCCATTCGGATAAGCCCCAGAACTCAATTGAATTTCTTTCGAGACCCGTGGTTTCCCGATGAGATGGTTTCTCCTCTTCTGTGCAGCTAAATACAACAGGATCAGTACAGCCTTGGGGCTTCTTCCACCAAGCAGCATAAGCAGTCACGGCGCAAAAGACGTACGCCAAGGTACTGACTTCCAGGAGAGTGATGGCGCGATGCTGACAAAGTCGGGTTATGACCTGGGTTGCAAACCATAATGCTTGCATACATGTGATCATCTTTGTCAAAGTGTCGCTTTTCGCAGAATTGTTGACTTGTTCCTGAGATATCAACTTCAACTCATCAAACCATCTTGGGTGTGACATTCTTGGCACAACTCCTCCACCAGAGTTCACCGCGCTCTCATTTGAGGAGCTAGACGCCACCGCCACGTCCTGGCCATGTCCAGCAGCATGTGCCTCGACGCATCTCCAGGGATCTGAGGCTAGCCCGGTTGGGTACATGAGGACATCTCTTATTTGGGGCGGCTCTGGGCCGAGTGGAGCGTCCGCCGCTCTTATTATGTCATTGCCACTAATTTGGAGATACTCCTCAGCTGGCAACCGCAGGCAAAAACCACCCATGTCCAGGAAAAATCCATGAGCAAGAGACATTTTCTCGTCAATCGTACGGCGCAAGATGGCCCTATTTCTCCTGGCTTTGAGTAAACCAATGACCGCTACAAAAGCCAAGCTCTCCGGAGCTATCACACTTATAAAAGCAGGCAACACGTTACTTCTGCCGAATTTGGCCCGCTTCGATAATTGCCAATTACCCGAGTAGGGCGGTACTGGAAGATGTATGGCTGTCCAAACGCAAAGAAAAATGGTTCCAAGACAGCTCCAGACAATATCAATGGTCCCGCGGCCACAGTCAGCTGACCTCCATCCATGAACGAAGTCCGTTCGATTTTGCATCCTGAGGGGAGGGCCTCCAAGCAACCAGTTGTCAAGTCTAAGGCGGGGATCCCACTGTTGGCAGTCTGGGGTCGTGAGTCGGTATATACACACATACAGCGTGCAACAGTCACCTTGTCAAGAAGCGGTGAAGAAAAAAAGAATTGACAATCAGTCGATATCACTGGGCCAGACGGGTGTGACCCGCAAGACTTCGTAGCGTGGAGTAGTGGAAAGGCAGAAATCGCAGACAGTAAAATAGGAGAGTGCAAATTTTGATATTGCGCTTTTGAAAGGCCAATACGAAATACACTTTAACCCAAATGCACGACGAAAACGACATCAACAGAAAAAGCATGATGACGACAATCGCGGCCTACGACATGATGGCAGTGATGCAGATGCATCTGCATAGCTGCCTCGTGGACTTGATAAGTACGCTGCGATTGATGACCTATCACCATCCTAGTCACCTGTATGATGGTAGCCTGAGTGGGAAAAGGTATTTGAGGAGACGGTATTCTTGTGTGGAGACGTTGCATCGTAGGGAGGGGTAAATCGACCATCCTTCCATAATGGATGCGGTGTATGGAATGTAGAGCAGGAGTCTAAATTCGACCACCCTTCGAGGATGGACGAGTAGTAATCCAATGGACGGAGTACTTTAGGAGTCAGGATTCGATCTTTTCGCGGTCACTAGCGACTACCCGATCGGTTGGCGGCGGCTATCCCTAGCCCGAGCTCTAGCGCTTGCATAATGGATCTGAGGGCATCTGCGATCTTGGTCACAGTATCGATTATTCGTCCCATGGGTCAAGAGCCAAAATGGTGGCACCATGACCCAAGCGATTGTGGGCAAACATTTGCGGCTCGTGAGCTCTGTCCAACGAATGTATGATCAATAGCTTGGGTTTCTATGATGCGGCTGGTAGGCTGAGTCCCTCAATAGATGGTACCAATGTCGGTTTGGTCGGCTTCCTTTGGGCTCGAAACCTTTCAGGTAGTCCGAGCTCGAAAGGGATGAATTGGTCAGGCCACTGCTTAGTACTGACTACGCCTGGTTTTACCCCAGCATGTCTCGATTAAGGATTCGTTCGTGCCGGCCTTCGAACACTTCAGGTACAATAGCGCCAGGCAAATCAACCTTGGCCAACCAGGAATCAAGTCAAGGGAGATTTGATGTACCTGCGCTGATCCTGAGCAGCTGGCGCTCTTTTAGATGTTCCAATCAGGCTAGAAGTGAACGAATTGATAAACTCGCTTGTCAGCCCTAAGCTATCAAATGCCATTGCAGAGTGTGAGCCTCTAGGCAATTCTAGTGGTCATTAACATCATCGTAGCACGTTATGGTTGGTAGCAACGAGATAGCTACATCCTAAATAAGGTCAGCAGCGTTACGGTATCCCTCATCGCGTAGATCATCGCCCCGATAATCTTCAACGTCCTCGGGAACGTCTTCAACCTCTTGTACCTAACATAGCTATTAGCGACTCCCGTATCATGTAGTAGGAGTGTCAACCTACTTCCTCCCCAGTCCAGCGCGAAGCGTCGTCGACAAAGCTATCATCCTGCCTGTACTCTTCTCTACCATAGCCCGAGTCGCCGCCATAATCATCTCGCACAACTGTCTCATCAACAACAGTTGTCTCGTTGTAGTTGTCGTAGCCCCGGCGATCTCCATATCCATTATCCTCGATAATAGTCTCGTTATTGATTATGGTCTCAGGCTGAGGCCGATATCCCCCACCATAACGATCGTCTTCAACATATGTGTTGTTTTCAATGATGGTTTCACCACCAGGGCCACCACCATATCCACCTCGACCATATTCTTCCTGGCGCTCGTAATCGCGACGTTCGTCATCTCCATATCTGCGACCTTCAAAGTCCTCTTTCCATTTATGCTCGTCTCTCTCCCAGTGCTCCTCTGTACTCCCAAACGAACATTAGTCACGACCCTCACGACACAAGCACACAAGAGGTGAGATAGATAGCACTCACTGACTTTGTCGCCTTCGTGCATTAACAAGGCGCCTGCAGCCAATCCAGCCACTGCTCCTCCAGCTCCATATGCCAGATTATGGTTCTTCTGTTGAGGAGCCTGAGAAAGTGGTTGCGATTGCTGGTAGGGCTGCCCCATCGGAGCCCGTCCAGTGGCATTTGCGTATTGCCCAGGGGGGCCGCCTGGCGGAGGTCCGGGAGGATGGCTGCCAGGGCGGTCCCACGTCCGCTCGCCCGTCCTCTGGTTCACGTAAAACCAACGGTTGTCAGGGGCATCCTGCAGATTCTAATGTCAGCCTCCTCTAAATGATAACTTGAGATCTGAGGTGATTCGTTGGTGGGGAAAGGGCTTACCCATTCAGCGATCCAGTCCGGAGGCAGGCCATGATTTGGGTTCTGAGGTGGATAACCCTGACCTTGGGCTGGTCCTTGGTGGGGAGGCCCATATTGCTGAGGCGGGCCATAGCCCTGAGACTGAGGAGGACCGTAGTTCTGGGCCTGAGGGGGACCGTAACCCCCATAACTCATATTCGCAGAGGTTACAAGTAAGTGAGAAGAGGCTGAAGGATTTGTAGGATGTGTTGCAGGTTCTTCGAAGTCGCAAGTCGTTGAAGGCACGCTGAGGGTAAGCACTAGTCCTCGTCTAGCGAATTAGGTTGCTGTCTATTGCTTCGATACCCTCGCCTTGCACGACGGGATTATTGTTGCCAGATTGGACTCAGACAAGGTCTGCGTGTGTACGAATGATTACCTAGATGTGCAGCTCTTTGGCATCGATATTCCTTCAAGTCTTAGAGTAATCATTTAGGTATGGTCTCCCCCATCACAGTCGCTAGCCACAATTATGGTTGCAAATATGTTTGTAGGTGCAGTGGGCTAGAGGGACTGTGGTGGCCGACCAGGCGATCAGTGCTCCATAAAACTATAAATCTACCCGTGCTACCCAACAACATCCCTGCCCTTTTCTGGTCCTTGAGCACCATTTCGATAGATGTCCCTCCACTAGCATCAAGGTAAGATTCACACTCCTTTTGACTTCTCCTATGATTGACTGTTTCAATTCGAAGACCTTTTCTCTACTGGCCTAGCACGTCCAGTAAAGTCGCTACTGCAAGCCGTCCAGCAATCTCGTTTACCTCCACAGGGTTCAATGAAAACCCCATTCAATTTTTGCCCCCGTTAACGTGGATATAGAATTGAGGACTTCATTCTCCCATCCCATCAAGCATGCCTGAGGTAGCTGGGTCACTACTGCAAGTACTCATTGCCAACCAAATTATTGATGTGGTTCAGTGGTGAGCCGGAAATTGCATGTTCAAAGGAAGACCCTCTGCCGCAACCAGGCTTAGCATCGAGGAGAATGGTAGTAATGGCGGTGATATGCCCGTATTGCCAAACTTTCTAGCGCTGGTAGAGCACCGAATTGCCCAGAAATGGGTGACAAGGGTTTGAAAATGCGTCTGTAGGAATTCTACTCAGTACTGGAAATACCGTAGCTGCGCCATTATGGACTGTTCTGTAATATGGGGGTCTTTGGGAGCATACCCTCTGGCTACTACCTGTCCTGCTTACCGGCCACTTGATCAAATTCCTAAACTCCATCATGCCATGTAGGCGAGAGCTGTATCAATCCTACTGTCTTCAGTAAGTCCAGGTCCAATCTCCTCTGCCGCCCGCATCATGATGGTGTAATAAGCTGCTCGTAAAATGCTCAAGCGAGCATATATGGGAACCCAACGTTCAAAGTCAACGCCACGCTCATAGGCAATCATGACTTCAGGCTGAGCGCTCAATATCTTATTACATGCAGCGGGAAACCTTTCCCACCAGAAATTCTCAATGTCTTGAACAGGAATTCCCCAGGACGGAGCTCCTGTCTCTGATAATGATGATATCGCTGTGACAACGATTTTTTCAACTAGCGCTGTAAATCGGGGGTAGGTATCCCTTTGCATTCAAGATAAATAAGGCGCATGCACTGGTCAGCACGCAGAATAACTTCCCACGCTGTATTCATAGGTATATAGGTACTTGGGTCGTGGTTGTCGAAGGCTACACCACCGGAATCACCAGAGTGCTTTTGCCAGCCGCCGCTCAGGCCAGTGATCAAATAATGGACTGCAAGCACATCTGTCTTTTCAACATGACGCAACAGTTCTCGGGCGACTGGCGAATCAAGGTCTCGTTTCTCAGAAGCAGGCTCTCTATTCGTCTGGCGATCGAATGACTCCCAGGGCAGATAAGGTGACGAGCAGCCATGTTTGTTAATAAAATACTGTCTGGTTCGAAAGAGTTCAGGCGAGAATGTAAAGGCGTCTTTACCTTCTAGTTCCTTTTTTAAGATCTCCACATGATGTGCTTTAACGATGGTCTCGGCAAAATGTGCACACCAGTGTCGTACCACAGACGGTGGGACAGCTTCGTATGCCTAGTACACGTTCTTGTTAGCACGTCCCTCGTATCAGAAGACTGGGAAGAGGTAGGTAAGCAGAAGAAGAAGGTAGACTTGATCGAGTTTGCGTATCTATATATGTTCTTATCGAGGGTTCGAAGCTTGGATACCAACTCACATCGACATGAGCAAAGGCCATAAAGCATGCAGCTCCACTGATCGTATCGGTGATGCTATCTTCTGGCCAGCCGTGGGCTCTTAGAACAGGTAAGTTTCGCTCCCGTAGGATTTCGAGCGAAACGAGCTCGGGAGAGAATGAACGATGCTTGAACCTTCCGAAAACAGTGTTGGCCCAGACGCCATTTTCCTGGCGAAGTGCACGACCGTGCCTTCTGGTAGCTTCGAAACCGATGCTCGGCTCGTTTGAGAAGACGCTATAGTGTAACAAACAACCAAGTACTGGATGAGTGGACGATGAGATACTACCAACACCTCCACCTAGGGCAATCTCTCCTGTAGTGGGCGAGTATCGGAATACTTGCATTCCCATGGCAATACATGTCAGCATGACTGAGATGGCGTCCACACGAGTTGGTGCCACGGTGAGATCATCTGGTATTCGATCTCCGCTTTCATCCATGACAGACATATCCTCTGGACGGATGCAATTGAACATAACCAGGTCTTGCACGAAAGAGATGCAGCAGCTTTGTGTAGAATGGGATCGAGATTCTCTCAATTTCATGGCTTTCATCCATAGTTGCGGAGAAGGTGTGACGAGTCGAACAGTGGGACTGATACCAAGTGCGGAGTAAATGGAAGCAGGAAGAGCAAAGACGATAGATTGGTAATTGACTGTGAAACGAAATTGCCGCCAATGCCATCGACGAACCCCACCCTTGGTTAGGCCGCCGGTCACGATACCGTCGCATTTCCGGATCGTGTATGCTGTGGCCATCAATGCCTGTGTGAGCTGAGCAGTTGCAACGATGAGCGCAACGACGGCGATCACAAGGGCTGCCAATGCAGCAGTGTCAGTAGGCATGGCTGCACGGGTGTTGTACTTGTAAGTGGAAATGGTTCGTGATATGGTTTCTGTCGTTGGAGAATGGGCGAAATCGTGGTTGCATGTAAGAACGCGGACAAAGTTTACAAAGGACCTAAAGATGGTCAGGCTGGAGCACTGGCAATAGCCCGACACAAGGCCGGCCCAGACTCTGGCTCAACCTGAGCTCCCTTAATAGCCTTGCATAACCCGCCGAAGTACCAGGACAGTTCTGGACAGCAGCTCAACTTCGTCAGCACGGAAGCTTGGAGGCTTGCAAGATTCGGCTGACTCGGTCCTGTGACTGAGAATCTTTTGAATAGGACCGCTGTCGGAGAATCTTGTCCCCGTGTATAATCGTCCAGCCACTGCCAAAGGTACCTGCGATTGTCTACATTGCAGCCATGGCAGGAGGTAACAAAAAGAAGCGCAACCGCGCTCAGTATGAGAAAGACATAGCCGATGGGGAATCGAGCACCAGCATTGGAGCAACACCAGCAAAATTGCGGGGTGAGGATTCAACAACGCCAATGCAAGATGGAAAAGAGAAAGACTCGGGCTCCGAGGAATGGACGACCGTTGGAAGGGGAGGGAAGAAGCAGAAAAAGTCCAATTATCCTAGCTTAGGCTACAGTGAGCTGCACAAATTGAACTCGAGTGTCAATATCAACCATTTGCAAGGACTCGTGCTATACTGTCTGGCAGACGGCAATATGGCGCCAAACTGGGTCTCTGTGAGACACCACAACATGATCAGGAAAGCCGTTGTTCTTTTCGTACCTGGTCTGGAGAGGGGCATGTTTGATGGCAGCATTGAGCTTGAGTGTCCCGAAGAAGACCTGATTGACTTCTCTGATCCAGCTAGTGGAGCTGATGTAGTACTTGCCAATGTGGACGATCTGATTGATATTTCCGAGGCACCTAAAATTGCTAATCCGTTCACTGAAGACAGGACAAGATCAGGCTCTTTACTTGACTTCGCAAATCCCAACAATGGCCATAATAAAGGTTTGGAGGAGGGAGACAAATCTGGGCCAGCGGTAGCCATTGACCTAAAACACCGTGCAGAGTCTAATGGCTACATCGTCAGAGCTCGTCCTCAATCTCCAGATGACTACCTGCCGATACCGTTGGCATCTGACAAGCTGCCTTTGCCGCTGTCACCCTTAGCAGATACCTTCACCCATCTCTGGCCTGTCAAGGCTCCTGGTGATGAGAGATATGGCAAGGTACACTCGCCTCTCCACGCAATGCTCAATTCGCCTGTCCCGAAAACACAAGAAGAGAAAATCGAAGACAAGCAGATCAAAGGTCCAAAGCCTGCCAGAGTGGGGAGAGACTGGGAAAACAGGCGGACGCCAATCACAGCGTTTGTCGCGACAAAAGAGGAGCTACAAGAGAATGACTACCTGCTACATCCGGTATGGTTCACGGATCCGGCAGAGAGAACGGCAAGCTTAGGACGGAGAAAATTAGATAAGCAGACAGCTACGGATGGCTGGACGGATACCCTTGTGGCAGATCTTGATGATGGAAGTATCGCCGATGAAGACATCCAAAAGGGTAGCATAACGGCTGGCCGAGGCGTTCTCGCCATGGATTGCGAGATGTGCCTTGTCGAAGGCGGTGAGATGGCTCTGACACGCATCAGTCTAGTGGAATGGGATGGGAGTGTGATCATGGACGAGTTCGTTATGCCAAACAAACCTATTATTGACTACCTCACTCCTTATTCTGGGATCACACCAGCCAAGCTTCAAAATATCGCCACCACCCTTGACGACATACAACAACGCCTTCGCAAGCTCGTCACACCAAAACATGTCCTCATTGGCCACTCCCTCAATGCGGATCTCCTCGCTCTCAAAATGACACATCCGTTCATCATCGACACCTCAATCCTCTACCCGCACCCTCGCGGTTCACCTATGAAGTCTTCCCTAAAGTGGCTCGCCCAGAAGTACCTCAACCGCGAAATACAAAAAGGCCACGGCACCAACGGTCACGATAGTATCGAAGACGCACGGGCCTGTCTTGATCTCGTCAAGATGAAGTGCGAACGAGGTCCACTATGGGGCACCAGTGAGGCAACCAACGAGTCGATCTTTAAACGGCTGAAGAGAAGTCCAAGACCAGGAATGGCCCACGATACCAGCGACGGCAAGACAGGCGCCATCGTCGACCACGGCACGCCCGAGAAAAACTTCGGCTCCATGGCGAGCTATTGCATCGGCTGCAAATCCGACGAGGAAGTCGTCACGGGAGTCAAGCGCGCTGTACTTGGCGACGAAGATGGCAGCTACATCCCTGGTGGGGGCGTGGACTTCACGTGGGCCCGCTTCCAAGAGCTTGCAGCGCTTCGAGGTTGGCTGCTTGATTATCGACACTCCACCACCACGCAGTCTCAGGAAGAGGCTTCCCCCACAGCCCTGTCAGCCGTAGTCACCAAAACAGTCCAGCACATCAAAACGATCCGCGACTTTCTACCACCTTGTACACTACTCATTGTGTGCAGCGGCACGGGCGATCCCCGTGAGTTGGGACGCTTACAGGAGATGAAGCGGACATACAAGCGAGAGTTTTACACGAAGAAATGGGACGACCTGAGCATCAAATGGACCGATGTGGAGGAGCAGAGCCTGAAAGCTGCTGTCAGGAAGGCGAGGCAGGGAGTGGGGCTTGTGGCTGTTATATAAGCTCGGTCCCATATTATTCCACATCTCGGCCTCTTGTTCATATGTGTGATATCTTTGGCAGAGCCTCTACATTATGCTTATTGGGATATCCGAGAGAAGTGTTGCACGGCAACCTTGCCGATTGCCTACACAGGTGACAGCTTGCCAATCCCCACATCTTGTCTGCTATAAAAGCAAGCATAAGCTAGATACCCAAAATAATTTCCATATACCGAAAAATCTTCAGTAGACCCCAACCAAGATATCTCCACACCACCACCTCTACCTTCCTTCTCCAACCTCAACCCCTCATTCACCAGCATCTCATCACTCTTACCTCTACCATCGCATATCCCAATACTCAATCAACGACGGCGACGAAATCGCCCACTGTAAGCTGATATTCACAAACAGCATTGATTTCGCCCTCTGTTTTATCTCACAGCAGCTATCGAAAACAGGATAAGACAGATTCTGGCATATCTTTGGAATTCAAGCACATTTCTTAGTCTAAACGGGGCAAGCTACTTCGCGTACGCTCCTATTGAGTCATCGGGACGTGGCAGGCGTCACCACGAGGGATTTTCGCAATGATGCTAGAGATTAGTGTGGGATATTTGAAGGGTATTAAGACCTTGATTTGGGAATGGTTCCTCCCTGTAATAGACCTACGTTGTCTCGGGTGGACTTCTAGAATTCTGCAATAATATTCAGCATTGGCGCATCAAGGCTTCATGCAACATTGCGCTAAAGGTAGCCGATTGTTGTTTATATGACTATCATGAAATAGCAAACGATAATGGGGTATCAACCATGGTGTCCCAAAAATATACCCAAGTGCCCAAAGCAAGGGTCGATGTTACCATACGCCCAAAGAAAATATGTCATGTAGGAGTATCTCCTTGGTCAAATGACCTACTGCCTTCGTCGGGATCCTTGTGATTGTCTTTCAAACTTGCGATTACCTTCTTTGCCCATTCTTGAGCAGCGGCCATCTTGGCTTTGGCGTAGGCCCATAATTTCTGTATCTCCTCTTTGGTCTCCTTTGGTGTTCCTGTAGCTTCAACCTCTTCGTCGGATGTATTATTGGGTTCAGATATTTCTGGTGATGCTGGCATTGCTGGCGGCATTCCGTCAGGAGAGAAATCAGTCGGGCTATCCTCTGCAGAGCTAGGATTGTCAGAGTGCAAGCCGACAGGTCTCAGTGGCAGGCGCAATGTCCCGTTGTTGGCTTTGGGCTCAATACCAATGGAGTCACAAATGATGTTGTAAACTTCGGTATTTTCTCCAATGATGTTAGTAGACATTCTACAGCGAAGTGACATAGAACTTACGGAACACTTCAAGCCTACTATTAGGCTGATGAGGGAATGCAGGGCCTCGAGCGACAAAGATCGCACGCATCAGTGGATGTTCATGATCATACCCATGGAGGCCCTTAGGGTGATAAGTCTCGCCTTTGGCTTTTGCTGCTTTCACATCAAAGTCCTCCTTGTGTACTATCGCGTAGCCGGTTTTTGGTACAACCCACAGAGGAGCAATCCTTTCGTTGTTCGAGAAGTGATACCTCGCGGGCATATTCTCATCTCTGAGGTAGACATTGAAATTGCCGCTGCTCTGGGATTCGACAAGCAATCTATCATAAAGACCGCGGATATCGATTGGATTCTTAGGACGCAGGCCATAAAGCGGCCAGCCCTCAATATGCTCCACAAGGTCGAGGTCAATAAGATCGTCTAGCTGAATGCAGCGGTCGGTTGAGGTCGTAGCCATACCGTGGTCACTTACCACAACCACATTTACTAGTTCGGTGAGATTACGCTCATTGAGACCCTCGAATAGATGATGAAGCATAACATCAACTTTAGAGATGGTATCCCATATTTCCGTGCTGTTTGGGCCATAGCTATGCCCATCAGAGTCGACCACGGGGACATAGGCTGCAATGAGTTGCGGTCGTTGGCTGGACGCAGAATCGGCTTCGTGAGCTGGCAGATCAAGCAGCTCGAGAATCCGTTCCGTCTTTCGCGGCAGCACCTCCGACATGTTGAACTTATCCAAATATGTAGCTGAATACTCTGAACCAGCTTCAGATCCAGGCCACATGTGTATAGCGGTCTTTACACCTTGTTTCTCAGCCGTGACCCATATTGGCTCAGCGCCAGTCCACCACTTTTCTTCCATGCTTCCTTTCTCCGTACGAAAACTTTCATCCAACTCAGGAGCCCAGAATGTGTTGCCTACGATACCGTGGCTCTCCGGATATAAGCCCGTCACCAGAGTATAGTGGTTTGGAAAGGTCACACTGGGAAAGCTAGGGTGCATATATCTCGGCGAGACACCTTGGGCAATGAATTGGCGCAAGGTGGGGGTGATTCCTCGTTGCAGAAAGTCTGCTCGGAAGCCATCAAGGGAGATGACAATAGTTGTTGGTGCAAAGAGGGCGGTTCCGTTAGAAAGAAGCACGGCTGATGGTGGAACTTTTGTAGATTTGGAGACTTTGTAGGCTCCGAATGCGAGCAAAGCGAAAAGTGCAGCTAGTGATATTGCGAGTAGATACCAGAGGACGATTTTCCGTCGCTACGAGAACGAAAGGCACTGAATGAGCTCAATTTATTCGACGTAGACTTTGCGAAACTCACCCTACTCCTTGATGAGTGTGCGAGGTTCATCTTATCCAACTCAGCTGAACTTGATGAAGCCTGTGAACTCGTCTCGCTCTTAGGACCACCTTCTTCCATTTCGTACACGAGCTCGCCCTCCTTGTCATGACTGCCGCCCTTCGTCTTTCGCCTTTTCTTCCGTGACTTTTGGGTTGTTCTTTTGTAGATCTTGCCACCAGTCCCGCTGGAATGTTCCTCTTTACGTCTTCTATTGAAGAAGCCTCGCGGAGTATCGCGAGGGCTCCGTGCTGTCAATAGCTTCTCCCGCTCATCCTCTTCATCCAGCAGCTCACGGTCATGCTCGGCTATCTCCGTCGAATTGCGAGCATGCTTCACAACAGGATCATCCTCGAATCCCGAATCTGCATCTGAAGTCAATGGAGATACATCTTCGTAGTATTTCTCCGCGGTCCCTTGTTGAGCAGAGGACGTGGCTGTAGGCATGATGTGGTACTATCAGTCATGTAGTGTGCTCTCTCAGATCAGAGGCTAGTGGGCGAATATATGTCATGTTTGAATGTTCCTTTGATCCTCAATGAAGGTTGATGGAGATCTGGGAGTTGTTGCGCCGCAGGGCTGAGTGTGAAACGTTCCCTACGCAAATCCCACTCTTCGCGAACGTTTATCTCTCCAGTACGGCATATAAATTGCCGTACTCCAGGGTGAAGTGATACATTGTTGTCTACATGCTATGTGA
>JAABUL010001713.1_pt1 | contig 39918 bp, 42 predicted proteins | sample 5559151 | NCBI WGS metagenome assembly JAABUL01 (sample SAMN10711876, study PRJNA513368) | rock metagenome | isolation source: Antarctica rocks | place: Antarctica: Victoria Land, Pudding Butte sud | reverse complement strand
CCCCTCAACCGCCCCCCATCTACATCCCTCCAAAAGTTCCAACAACACTTTACTTATAACTTCTACCATCGCAGTACCTTCCATACACACCACCCTAGCAAAAAAGCCACAAAGAATTAGGATAAAAAATTAAAAACAACCCCATTCCATATACAACAGTAATGCAAGACATGCATGCACAGTGGATGGGTGGGTAACCTTCCCCAAAAGGATATCCCACACAGTACAATATGATAAATTGCAACACAACACAGATATCAGTAATAAGAGAGCGCAGCCGCACTAAGGCCGCTCATACTACATCGAAGTTTACTAAATAAGATGTAGAAAACCGTGGACAGCGTTATACAAAGGTTATCATGTAGTTTAGTATATCGGTTTCATCACGAGGCGAAGATCACATGTGTAAAGTAAAGTAAACTGTACAAAGGACTCAAGAAAAGGTAGGAAAAGCCATGTTCGCGAAGATGTTTTTCTTCCTCACACACTTTGGGGATATTCATCGCTCTCTGCAACCCGATTCCCCGCGTCTGCGTCTACACTCCCGTACCGCCTATGGATGTCGCAAGCACGGAAGCAGAAAGCATGCCGAGACCATGGATCGACCGTGGGAGAATGTATATGCACCCACCCGTCAACCTACGCAATCTGCACAATAAAAGTAGCCTTCCCGCTTCCGACCATCGCCAGGTAAGCCTCCAGCTCATCGTCTTCGTCAATGCTCCACTTCGTTCCGACCTCATTGCCCATCGTAGGCGCCACGCCTTCAATCTTCATCACGCTGGCCGCTCCATCCTCGGCCTTTGCGAGAGCCAAGCCTTTGAGCATTTCCACGCTGGAAGGACTGTCAAGAGTGTTGAGCCAGACTTTGGGGTGTGTGTCGAGGTATTTGGGCGACGAGGACGGCGCAATGCGGAAGAAGACTGGGATCGAGGCGTCTGTGGCAGCCTGAGGAGCAGGGTCTCCATATTGCTGGATCTGTTGCGGCATGGCGGCAGCTTCTAGGAGGGTGGGATCTATCTGTATGTCCTGCGTGTTGCCGTAATCGAAAAACGAGGGCTGCGAAGCCTTGGCAAGGGCCTGAGACGCAATGTTTGTCATACCGCCTGGAACGAAGGTGAGATTTTGTACACCGCTCGCCCCAGTGTCACGGTCTGAGGGCCGTTGATTGGCTGAATCAGGGGCTGGAGAGTCCATGGACTTCCCTGGAGGAAATGGAGCGTTACTTCTGTCGATTGCCGGGGACCGATCCGGAGCTCTGCCTGGAGGACCTGGGTTGCTGGATTTGCTGGTGTGTTGATTTCGGTAAGGAGTCGAAAATGGCTGTTCAACAGGGTTCAATGACTTCGTTAGATGCCCGGGGTCGGTCTTAGTCTGTTGGTCGCGGTGACGTTTCTGCACGTCTGCAGCAATGAATTCAAGACACTTCAGCTTCGTACTATAATCAGGATCAGAGACTCCTCCAGCAAACTTCTGTCGTAGTAGTGGTGATTCCTCAATCCATCTCGCCTTCAGGCCCTCCCAGTGCTCACGAGGCACATCCAGCTTGCTAACAAAGTAGTCTTGCTTAAGAATAGCATCAAAAGCGGATCTGATATTCCTTCCTTCTAGAGGAGTCAAGGCCAAGATGCTCTTGGCCTCTGATATTGTGACACGACTGCCGACCGTGCGAATCTTTTTCGTGACGTCCATGCAAATGATTTCGAAAGCCATCGGCTGTTGTGTTTGACCGACCGTAGCGGCGTTGGGTCTCCAAAAGATACGCTGTAGATGTGGCACTCTGCTTATGAGGTCATCCTTGACGCCTTTCCATGTATCGGCACTACACAGAGTCTTCTTGACGACGTTGTTGGTCCGACAGATATCCTCAAAGATGTCACGCATCTCCATGTACATTGGTCTGGTGAGCCCCAATTCCCTCTTGCACTCTTCCAAGGTCAACTCGGACGGATAACGAGGAGGGGCCTCAGGGTCTGGAGCAATGCCAGACCAGACTTTTGTTCGACGACGCCGGGTGCCCTTTTTGAGACGCTCTTCACTCTCTGCTAAAAGCCTAGCCTGTCGTGCTTCTCGCTTCGCCGCGATCTCAGGCGGTAGGGTAGGATCCTGAGTAGCGGTCCTAGCCCTCTTTTCCACAGGCTCATTGACATCGTCTTGTGGCCGATCCACCTCTAGTCCTGCTCGTCTCCTTTTCCGCTTCTCGCTGCCATTCCCATTCCTGTTAGGCTCTCGTAGTAACAGATTCTGCTCTCTGCGTAGTTTGGTGAGCTCTCGCTCTTTGATATCCCAGCCTTCACCCCTCAAGATGTCGACCATCTGCTTGTTTCCTGTATTGACCTCCCATAGCTCCCGGATTCTCTTGTGAAGGATTGCTTCCTTGTGAGCTGGGCGGTGTTTCGCGGGGAATTCCCACTCTTTGAAATGCGCCTGAAAAGCCCGTTTACTGTAGTGTAACGGTCAGCAGCGGTCTTGGTGGATTCTGTGCATCAATGAGAATGAGCAGGGTGACTCGATGCATGGTGAGCACGAAAGAGCGATGCTAGCAGATCTGGTTTCGTACAGAGTCTACAATGCATCTTATGCAAAGCCTCTGGGGTTAACAGGAGAAGTTGTGTGTACCGAAACAGCCAACGCGCAGCTGTCTGCCGTAGGAGCGGTAGAGTCGACCACGTACCTTGGGGCGAAGTTCTTGCGTTTATAGAACTCGATGATATCGTCCAATGATTTGTTCTCGGTGATATACATCACGTAGCACTCATCGCGCTTGTCCTCCCAATCGTATACCATTTTATCCGGCATTGTTCTTAAATCGTCAAATGTGAAGTCCTCTCCGTCAAGACTCGCACTTTCATGGAAGGCGCCAGATACGGCTAGTACTTCTTGGCAATATCAAAAGTGCAAAGTGAGGAAGCTGGCAGGAGTAAGTGATCTCGTGGCTGGATCGCACTCAAGGTGCCAACCCAAAACTTCGAGCAGGAATTTACATCTTGTTATGCGGGTTACATCGAATCGGATTTAGCAATGGGTAGGCTATCACATTCAAGGAGTGGTTGATAGTAAGCCCAATTGATAAGTAGGAATCAACGAGCCTGATGTGTCACAACAAGCTCACGACACATGATGCATAAATGAAGCTTCTCCTGGGTGTACACAAGTGAATGACAATAGGGGTGGACAGCTGGGGTCGAGATTCATTGCTGTAGAACCCAAGCGGTCTCGGTTCACTATCGTAATGCATATATATAATTGAACCTGGTATCATATGCTTCAATAATGATTGCTCCCTCCAGCGCCTTCGCTTTGTCCAATGCCGCCAAGACCTGTATTCCAAAGTAGCATGCCCCTTGCGCCAAACGCATTCCACAGCTGCTGGTTCAGCCCGTAGTCGAAGACCTCGACATCTTCTTCTTCAACCTCAACCACATCGTTGTGATCCTGAACCAAAACAATGACCATTTAGAGCGAGCAGCCTCACCAGCCTTGCCAGCTGTGTCTTCCCTCCTCCGTTGTTGCGATGCTCTGGATTCAGACGTCTCCTGGGGAAGCATTTGTATCACAGGCAATGGCTCTCCTGCAGCCAGAATACCCGACTTCTCGCTTGCTGCATTGCTTCTTGCCCGCTTCCTTTCCTTCTTTTCTGATGTACGCCTCTCGCCTTCCTCGCGTTTTTCTTGTCGCTTGGCTTCCTTTTCCTGTGCTCGAGCTTCAGCTGCTTGATACTTCAACTCTTTGGCCGCTTCCTTTTCTTGGAACTGTCTTCGCAGCTGCTGTACCGTGGCCGCTTGGGCGGTGGGATCGTTGATTGTGTTTGCAGTATTGGAGCGACTACGCATCCGGAATGCGCTTTCCAGTGATGTGCGTGTAGTAGGTGAAACCATCTCTGAAGGGGTGATCGTGTCGGTGTTGAAGCGCAAAGATGATGGTGTACCTGGAAGGTTGGTTTGCGAAGAGCTTGTCAGACGCGAGATTGAGCCGCTACGCACGTGAAGAGGTGGAGGTCGACGTGTCGATGGTAGTGGGGCATATGATGATGGTGTGTTTGAAGATGGTTGACGCGACTGTGAGTCAAAGAAGGGTGCCTCGCCAGTGGTGGTTACAGTGGGCGCTTCGCTCTCAAATGAGGTTTTGTATGAACCTGCTATGGGTGGTGTATAGGATCGTGGTGTCTGTCGTATTGGATGCACATATTGCGTACGGAAGCGATTGCTCGAGGTCGTGTTCGTTGAAAATTCAGAGGCGCCGCTCGTCGTACGATTATGATACCCTCGCCTTGAATCTGGAACGCTGATCTCGGATGATGAATAGATCCCTAGACCTTCATTTTCCGCAGCTGAACGAGACAAGTCGATCATCACATTCTCTCGCGAGGTGAATTTCCGTAGAAGCGGTTTTATCTTTACTTTGCCTTTGGAACTTGAATTTCTTTCCGGAGAGGCATACGGATCCGCATGCGCACTAGCAGGAACTGTTGAGCTCGAGGTTTGTAATAAGTAATCCGGAACGAAGGTTGGCGAGGTAGGTGAGGCTACAGATGTGCCACGGCGATGAATCTTCGCATGCGACGCTCTTGCGGCGGCTAACGCCCCATGACTTGGAGATGATTTGATTTTGGGCAGCTTCGGCCTCGGGCTCTTCCTGCTTGATACATCTCTTGTGAGGCGCGGACTGCTCCACAACGATGCACTACCGTCGTATTGCGAGGATGACAACGGGCCTTCTGTTTGCGAGCTGTATACCCGGCCCCCAGCCAATGATGTCTGAGACGATATTGTGCTACCAATCTGTTGATAGTGTAGGGATTCATCAAATGGTCTCGCCATAGTGCGCTCTAAGGCCACGGCAACTGGAAGGCGCGCCGGACGTGGTCAGAGAGCATGAAAGCAATGCTATCGTGGCACATTTGTGCTGACGGTGCTCGGTGAGTGCAAGATGATGTGAGGACGGCGGAAGCTTTCAAGGATAAGCAGGTTGCTAGCAGCTATTGTCGTCGTCTACGCAGCTGACCGGTGCGTGTTGGTTTAGACGTGCCCCCTCCACATATGAAACCCCCCTTATTGAACTTGCGACTGGCGGGACGTCTATCAATGTGGGATGCTGATGCTTGATGTCATGACTATGAGGGAAATGAAGAAGGAAGACCTCGAGATGATGTTTACATTTATGCGCTGGCCTCCGAGATGTACAACAAGAGTACTTCGTACTCGGCCGATTGCTTCTCCGTTCTTGGAGCGTGCACGCGAGGACTGGGATTAAAGCTGCAGCCAGCTGCGCCACAGATTGTATAAACCGCAAAGCCTCAGCGCTTGCTCGGTCTGGACCGAGATATGGAGATTCCATCATGGGACCGTGCCCTCGGTGAGCTGTCACAGTTGCATGCCGATGAGGTCTTTCAGCTGGACATTGGAGAATCAGCAAAAGCCACAAGTCTGCTTCTTGAGATGGAAACACCGGGATCAATCCCTTGGTCGCAGCATGTGTCTAGCATCCTGGGGCCCCTGTTCATCTCCAGAGCATTTCTGATGCTGCTTCGGTCCTGGGATTCTGCTATGAAGGATTGCCGGCCGAACTGACACCTTCAGTGGTTACTCATTACTCGCAGATTCGTGTATTCGCATTCTATGCTGCGTCCAATACTTCGTACTCAGATGTTCCGGCGTTTTGATTGGGGAACATGGCAATGCTTAGCGCTCGTCTGGCACTCTGGCTTGTTCGTTCGGTTGGAATACAAGTAGAAGCCTAGCCAGGAAAACTACTGTATCGTAACCAAGAGATATGCGTATGCTCCTCTGCACCAAAAAGTCGATCCGGGGACTCAGGGCTAGGGTTCGGCCAACCTGCCGATGCTGAAATGCTTGGCATGTCGCGCATGTCAAAAATCTCCACTGAACGTAACATTCCAGCCCAAAGTAAGACCCTGTGTGACATCAAGACCATAGCACCGTCGTGCTACTTGCTACTTCAGTATGCCTGGGCGTGCGAAGAAATCGACGAAGAAATTCGAAAAGAATCATCTGAAAGACACTATCGACAAGCGTAAGGAAACCGCAAAAATAAAACAGAGGCAGCAGATCAAGGTGAAGAAGCAGAAGAGGAACGCAGCAGATAAGGCAAGGGCTTCTGAAAATGAGGAAGAACCTGCAGCGGGATTGGTTAAGGCCAAGGGGGAGACGGGTGGGAATGACTTGAGCAAAATGAGCGTGGACGAATTCTTCCAGGGCGGATTTCAACTCCCAGAACAAAAGGCGAAGCATAGTTCGGGAAAGAAACAGAAAGAAGGACCGCCGGTGATAAGTAAACGGAAGCGTAGTGGAGAAGAAGCAGATGACAGCGCTTCGGTTGAGGATAGTCCAGATGCTGGAAGCGACGACCTGGGCTTTGAGGGGAATGATGGGCTGAAAGAACACAAGGGAGATCTCGATGCGCTGGCCGAGAAAGATCCAGAATTCTACAAGTACCTTCAGGAGAATGATGCCGAGTTGTTGGACTTCAACGAGGACGCGGACCTTGCAGAGGTCGACCAGCTAAGCGAAGCGCAAGCACCGAAGAAGAAGAAGCAGAAGAAAGACAAAGAGGGGCTAGTGGAGGAAGACGGGGAGGAGGATGGTAGTCAATCTGAAGTCACAATGGCTATGGTTCGCAAGTGGAGGACCGCCATGTCAGAACAACACTCTCTACGGGCCATGCGTCAAGCAGTACTCGCATTTAGAGCTGCTGCGTACGTCAATTCTGACGACGGGAAGGAGCATAAATACTCTATATCAAGTCCAGGAGTATATCACGAGCTGCTGGTCACGGCGCTTGAGAACGTCCCGAAGGTTTTAAGCCATCATCTACCAGCGAAGGAGTCCACAACTGGCAAAATCCGCATTGCAACAGATTCGAAGAAATACCGTACCTTGACACCGTTGTTGAAGTCGCACTGTGCCTCCATTCACCATCTAATGGAAAACCTGTCTGATGCTCAGACTATCAAGCTCACCCTGTCTTCACTGCTTCCATTGCTCCCCTACCTACTGTCTTTCAAGAAGATACTTCGAGACCTCATTAAAACAACGGTCAACATATGGTCAGAGATCTCAAGCGACGAAGCCACAAGAATCACCGCCTTCCTCGTCATCAGGCGTCTTGCCATCATCAGCGACGCCTCCCTCCGTGAAGCAGTCCTCAAGACGGTCTATCAAGGCCTCGTCAAAGGCAGCCGCATCACAAATATCCACACTCTGCCCGGCATCAACCTGATGAAGAACTCCGCCGCTGAACTCTGGGGTCTCAACCCCAATATCGGCTACACAACCGGCTTCACCTACATCCGTCAGTCAGCCGTCCACCTCCGAACCAGCATCACACATCCCACAAAGGACTCCTACAAAACGATCTACAACTGGCAATACACGCACTCCCTCGACTTCTGGTCCCGCGTCCTCTCCACGCACTGCTCGCCGTCAACGAACCCAACCCTCAAGACCCCCTCCGCCTCCCCCCTCCACCCACTAATCTACCCCCTCGTCCAAATAACCCTCGGTGCCCTCCGCCTGATCCCGACCCCAACCTACTTCCCCCTCCGCATGCACCTCACCCGCTCCCTCCTCCGCATCTCCCTCACAACAAACACCTACATCCCCCTCTTCCCTGCCCTCCACGAAGTCCTCACCTCCCCCGACCTCTCCAAGCCGCCAAAACCATCAACCCTCCCACCCCTCGACTTCACCACCGCCCTGCGCGCCCCAAAACCCTACCTCCGCACCCGAACCTACCAAGACGGCCTCGGCGCCCAGATCCAAGAACTCCTCGCCGAATTCTTCGCCTGCTGGGCCAAACACATCGCCTTCCCCGAACTCATCCTCCCACCCTCCGTAGCGCTCAAACGCTGGTTGAAATCCGCCTCCTCGCCACCTTCCCGCGGCAACAAGTCCGCGACGACGAAAAGCGAGCGGGAAGGCAAAGGCAACAAGAACGCCAAACTCAACGCTTCGATCGCGCTCTTGCTGCAGAAGATGACGGCGAATGCGCAATTCGTCGAAAGGCATCGGGCGCAGGTGCGGTTCGGACCCTCGGATCGGGAGGGTGTGGAGGGGTTTTTGAGAGATGTGAAGGTGGAGGAGACGCCGCTGGGGGCGTTTGTGGAAGGGGCGAGGAAGTTGAGGGAGGAGAAGGCGAGGGTGTTGGAGGAGGGGAGGAGGGAGGGGGAGGAGGGGGCGAGGAAAGAGAAAGAGGGGGGACGGAGGGGTAGAGAGGTTGTGGATGAGGATGTTGACATGGGCGACGGGGACGACGCTGAGGAATTGGATGACGACGAATGAGTTTTGGATTGACTCTACCATCAAGATCAAGATGAATCCACCGCTCTCATCACAAATAATATCACAACAACAACCATAGCCTCAAATCCCTCGATACAATATCTACCAATGCACAATCCCCACAATCTTCCTAATAATTAAATCCCCTCCGAGAAAAATCATAACAGCCGAAACCCGCCACTCGGACCCAAGCAACCGTAATAACGATGCCCCATATCCAAGCACCAAGCACCAAGCCCAGCCAGCCAGCCACCTCACCGAAAGATTAAGTAAGCTCAGCACAGCCAAGCAAGCGGACAATCCAGTCCAGTCCAGTTCCAAGACCTCGAAGAGAAGAGAAGAGAATACAGTTGATACAGCGACCCCGGCAATGCATGGCAGCAAGGGGGAATCATAAGGAGCACACCGCCGATAACGCAATGCAAGACGAAAACGCCTCCAACACCCTGCCGAACTGAAAAGATTATTACACACAGAGGAAAAAGGATGATTCTACAGGCCCGCCCGCACAGGGAGCACCGGTGTTTGGATCTCCGAAACGCACTGCGGGGAGTGCTGTTTGTGGTACTTCAGCCCATTGAGGTTCTTGTACCGTTTGCCGCAGTCGTCGCAGCGGTACGGTTTGTGTTTTTCCATGCCGAGGGTGCCTGGATAGACTTCGAGGGTGTCCGGGTCGACGATGGAGAAGGTGCCGTTGTGATTGGCGGCGAGCTTTTGGGTATTGTGGCCGTGCTAAATTGCGTTAGGAGATGGCCGAGTAAGCAGAAGGATTGGAATACGTACGTTCTTATGGTACTTCAGCCCATTCTGATTTTTATATGCCTTCTCGCAGCCGATGACTGGGCAATGGAAAGGTTTTGGTACGCCCCCATCGGGGGAAGGGTCGGGCACCCCCGCCCTTTTCTGCTCTTCCCGTATTGTCTTTGCAATCTCACTGTTCTCGCTGTATTGGCCGTCCCCCAATTGAGATGCGGAAGTTGAAGGACTCGATTGCTGAAGTTGAGTTGTTTGGGCAAAACCGCCATTCAGAGTGAACAGCCTCTTTGCTGGCTCGCTTATGCACAGGTCTATCATCTCGTTTCCATTCCCAAAAGGATATCCAGTGTAGGGTTGGTTTTGCATATACTGCATATTACTCATGCTCATGTCGCCCATATCCCCAATAAAGTCTCCATCACGCTCACCTGGTGTCCCCGGAGCAGACGAGTCGGGAGTATAATAAGATTGCTGTAACGGATGCGGGTTGTTGTTATAAGTACTGAGCGTTGGGGTGTTGACTGACGAAACTGTGGGATTGTGCTGGTACATGTTGCCGTTTCTGCCGGCTGACACTGGAGTTGTAGGCTGTGAGTTGCGAAGACCTTGGTATTGTGGTTGTACTGGATTAGCCATATTGAGCGTGTTCAGATTCAATGGAGTTACTCGACTCGAAGCGGGCTGGCCGAATTGCGACGGCTGTGCAGTCCTAGCTTGATTATGGGTTGCGTAGTGTGGTTGCTGCACATTCGTAGACGAGGATTCATAATCATCCTCCATCTCCATATCCTCAACGCCATCATCAACGTGGGAGTGAGGCTGCAGCCCAGGGGCAAAGCCCCGTGTGACCTGCTGAGCTTGAGATTGCCTTGGGGTAACCGGGGTCGACGAACGCTGTGGGGTAGCTTGTCCTGAGGTGTCAATCCGCGGGTTTTGGTTCGCTCCCCCTTGCTGTATATTCGAAGTGGCCACAGAGGCACGGGCTGCCCTTGCATCCGGTGGCGTATGCTTTTGAATTGCTTTCTGCTTCTTTAGTGATGGCGGCACAGAGTCTGTATGATCTTCCTCATAGTGCTGGAGTAGCTCGTGTAAAGATGGATGGACAGTGTCGCAACAGGAGAAATCCCGCATGAAGTTTGCTTCTAGCTTTGGAAGATAGGAAGAAGAATGGAGAGAGGATGATTGGAAGGGGGATGTCCCTTGCATGATGATGCTGTGTAATGTCAGCACTCGATCAAAAGGATGTCCGTTCGCAGCGCCATACTCGTCGCGAATCCAACTTCCCACCGAATTGCCACCCCAGCTCATGCCAGTAACCATACTGCCAGCGAGACTCTCCCTCCGTGGCTTCTCCCTACTCGCAGCGTTGACCGATATCGGTTGCGCGCGACTGCCGAGCTGCGACCCTGACAGACCGCCCCCATAGCCGGACCCCGACCCTCTGGACTGACCAGTAACATCCATCGCCGAGGTCGGTCTGCATTCGTTGCCGGATGTGGTCTGGAGAGCTGACGTAAGGTTCGAGGTCTGTGGCGGACTCCGAGTTGACTCATATCGTGAAGATGTGGCAATCTTGATGGGCGTCGCCCGAGACCCCATGGCTAGATGAGTTGAAGGCTCATTGAATAATGGGAATGTCGAGTCCTCAAAGTCCGACTCCAAAAGTGTCGAATCAACGTACGGACCGGTACTACACCCGAAACCAAAGCCACTGTGTTTGTGATGCCAGGCGTAGGGGTTCTCTTTCTCTGCTTTCCGTGGAAAGCCAGTCGCGAAAACGGTGGGAGTACTTATAGGAGTCGTTTCGGCAGTTGATGAGCGCTCGCGATCGCTCACAGCGGGCGAGAAATGCAGAGGAGGAGGTGTGTCGCGGGAATCCAGCTTTACGACTTGAGTGAGAGGGTTGGGAAGGAGCGGTGAATGGGAGTCGGACGAAAGGAGAAGGGTGGATCTGGCGACTGGCGAAATGATAGCTGCTTCCTGAGTTTTCGAAAAGTGAATTCGGAGTTGGGCTGGGAATGTATGGAGCTTTGTACAGATGTGACGTGGGATGGGAGGTTCTTTCGCAGGAGGATGGGGTATGTAATAGTGACGGCTCAAGTTACTTGACTGGGCGCGCCATTAGCCCGCAAACCAGCTTAAGTACCGCGGTGCCACAGCAACTACTTTAACTAACCCACAATACATGCTTCCCTTGCGACCCAATTACTCTATGACCCTTGCCATCTGGCGCATGTCTTGGGCTGGAATTGCGACGCATCATTTCGCCTGTGCATGGTCGCGTGGCAAGCGACACAGTTCCAACCTACTTTCCTGCTCGCGTGCTGTTTGGGAAAGAGATAGAAGTACCAGTTCTAGTGTATCATATCCACATGAAACACTATGTCATAATGGAATCATTTAAACTTCTTCTAGGGTGCATCCATGACCTGCCATGCTCCAAAATTTAAAATAGCCCGGGTAGTGGGTATCAGATCTATTGGCCTTGTCTCCACAACCAGAGTGCCAAGTACGTAGCCCCATACAATAACACTAGAGCCCAACGCGGATTCTTCCATAGACGACGGATTGCGGTATGGCGCCTCTTGCATGACCATGGTGCTAGTGACTGTAATCTAGACTCCTACATATCAACGCTCAGCAGGGTCAATCAATCGGCATGTCCGGAATGGAACAGGACGGTGGCAACTTGCCTTCCAATCCCTTGGAGCCTGCCGCGCAATTGAAGGACCCATCAGAATCAAGTTCCCTAGACAAGTCGGTTCATCCTCAGCAGGCCCAATGCACAGAGGATTCAGCTGTTACAAAGGCAGAGAAGTACGAGAGACACGGTGTTGAAGTTGCTGTTGAGGACTCGCCAGCGGAGAAAATAAAGTTGGAAAACGCCACTGAATACGAAAAACAAAATCCTAACAGCGTTGGGGGCGACGTGGAAGGGTCTCCACCTAAGAGGATCAAGTTGGAAAACGTCGTCAAAAACGAGGAACAAGGCCCGACCCAGAGTGAGAGACAGAGAGGAGTTGCTCCTATCAAAGAAGAGTAGGTCGTTGCAAAGAGACTTCAAGGACCTCTCGGCTTATGCTCTTCTAGGTATCTAGTATTTCCACCCGGAAGTAAACAAGTCAAGAGTGCTTCTGTTGCCGACGATGACAGAGCAGAAGGTGCTGCTCACGTTGAGTATGCCAGAGGGTCTCAAGGAAGGAAGCAAAAAGAGAAATCTCATGGCCAAAATACTAACCGCAACTTTGGAGCCTCGCGAGACGAAGTAGGCTTGTGTGCGAGTCGCTCCAACAGTCCTGAATTCTCGCCCGGTGAGTGCCGATTCGGAAGCAGCTGCAAATTCGAACATGATCTCAGGAAGTATCTCAAAGACTGGAAGAGAGCTGATTTGTCCACCTTTGACGGAGTGTGTCCTATCTGGAAACGGAAAGTCAAATGCGATATTGGTTGGAAATGCCGATTTGTCGGCTCACACAGCACAGAGCGAGATACTGAGGATGGGAGGAAAGAACTCGTGCTCATTGAGGGCAGTTTCAACAGTCGCAAGACCTCTTTGCCAGGAGTATCGGACATAGGTACTATCAACGAGATATCGACTCAGGCAAAGAGTGATCTTATGAAGCGCAGGTTCAAGACGCCCAAAGCCGATAAGTATACTGCCTGGATAGACATTAATGGGAAAGAGATTGAGGATCAAACGCGCAAAGATGCTCAAAGGCGTCGTAGCGAGATTGACGGAAATGGTCCTGGACCTTCTGATGACAGTGGCGAGAAGGCGGCTGTCGAAGACAACAGAGCGCGGTTCACTGAGCCTCCACTCATGCCATCGGAGAAGCGCAGTATTTACTTCGGACCTGAAACACCAGTGCTTGCTCCTCTCACGACCCAAGGTAATCTTCCTTTTCGACGATTGTGTATTGGCCTTGGCGCACAGATCACATACTCGGAGATGGCCATGGGCCTGCCTTTGATACAGGGTCAGAAATCCGAATGGGCACTGATGCGAGCCCATGAATCAGAAGCCACCGCACCAAAATTTGATTCAAACAATTCTGTCGTCAAGGGGTATGACAATACGATAGACCTCAAGTTTGGAGCGCAGATTGCTGCTAATAAACCCTGGCAAGCACTGAAAACTACGGAGGTATTGTCTCAATTATGTCCCCATCTGCGAGTGATTGATCTCAACTGCGGGTGTCCGATTGATCTCGTCTTTCGTACAGGCGCTGGTTCGGCCCTTCTTGACAGTCCAGGAAAGCTTGAGAAGATCCTTCGCGGCATGAATGCTGTTTCTGGAGAGATACCAATCACAGTGAAAATACGTATGGGGACGAAGGACAACAAGCCAAATGCTCTCAAATTGGTAGATCGTCTGGTTTATGGTGGAGAAGAGGCTCTGAGATCTGGCGAAGGACCATGCGGTGCTGCTGCTATTACACTTCACGGTCGAAGCCGGCAACAAAGGTATACAAAGAACGCAGACTGGAACTACATCTCGGACTGTGCAGCCCTTATCAAGAAGTACAATGACACAGGCAATGATTTGGCAGACACGATCAGGGAAGCCGATGGTAGGTCGCAGCCAGCTAATGGGAAAGTATATTTCCTCGGAAACGGCGATTGTTACTCCCATGTTGACTACATCACACACATTGAAGAAGCAAAGGTAGACTCGGTTATGATCGCTCGTGGTGCACTCATCAAGCCATGGATATTCGAAGAGATCCAGCAAGGCCAGTATATTGATAAGTCCGCCAGTGAACGGCTCGCTCTCATTGAACAGTACGTGCGCTATGGTTTGGAGACCTGGGGTTCTGATGAGATGGGCGTTGGGACAACAAGAAGATTCCTGTTGGAATGGTTGAGCTTTGCCTATAGATACGTCCCTGTCGGGATCCTCGAACACCTGCCACCTAGACTGCAAGATCGTCCGCCCGCTTGGAGAGGGAGAAATGATCTGGAGACTCTGCTAGGTAGTGATAACTATAAGGACTGGATCAAAATAAGGTACATTATCCACGCGTGCATTGCCGATTGTTCATCACTAATCGTGAGATAGCGAGATGTTTCTTGGACCAGCCCATAAGGACTTTAAATTTCAACCGAAACACAAGTCGAACAGTTACGAAATTGAAGCGGAGGGATAGGCGGCGACGATGCCATTTGCTACACCTAAATAATGACATAGTAACCATAGATACAGAGGATTGTAACAGACATCGATTCCATATATCCATTCAATCCCACATCATGGACTGATATTAGCTTCGAATTGTCATGAAGAGGCTATTCGTAACATATTAAAGACACAGTTAGCACAGCTGTGTGCCGGCGAGCGTAGACCAATACGATCTGACGCGAAACCTCGCCGCACAATTGTCAGAGCCTTGTGTTGTACAGTCGCATGTTGAATTACCCTGTTTGTGGCTTGGCTTGGGTTGTTGCCAAGAAACAGGGGAAGTGACGTTTCGTGGCCGGGGCCTGGGATGTTGCGTGTCAACCCGGTCTCTCGACTGCTTCAACACCAAACAGTCAGGAGTTGATAGCGTCCCCTGATATAAGAGCCTCCAGACACCGGCGAATAAATCTTCAATCAAAAGCAAACATTTCACAAGTATGTTGTAGCGTCTCAGAGGCAAGCGCAAAACGGCTGATCAGGTACCAGAGAACGTCATAAACGCCCACTTTTCCTGGAACCTAACATAACACCCTTCACCATCCCACCGCCTCCATGACTTTATATTACACACTCGTAAGCTCCTCACAATTTTGACGATTTCTTCTCGATCAACTATATCCGCCGACGCACAATCTACAAACACTTGCCCCTGGTTATTGACGAACCGCAATCACAATGCCTTCCCTGATCTATGCTCCGGTTTCTATCCCGATTCCACAGCTCTATCCATCACAATGCTAACGACACGACTTCCTAGGTATTCGCCCTCCTGGTGTTCGAGATGTCTCTCTTCGGACTCCTCATTGTCCCTCTACCTTACACCATGAAGCGAAAACTCTTCAACTTCATCTCCGAAAATCCTCTCGTAGCGAAGCTCCAGTATGGGATGAAGGTTGGTCTACCTTAAAAGTCACCGCACTGCACAACAGCTCACAGCAAGATAGATCACGTTTATCTTCATCCTGATCCTGTTCATTGACAGCGTCAACCGCGTCTACAGTGTTCAGGTCGAACTGGCCAAGACCAAATCGAGCAACAAGTACGTGCAAGGCTAATAACTATAGCAGACTATCACTAACCTATCCCAGCTCTGCCATGCTTGAAGGTTCCGGACGTATGGAGGTCCAAGCCCGCAAATTCTACTCTCAACGCAACATGTACCTCTGTGGCTTCACCCTCTTCCTCTCTTTGATCCTCAACCGCACTTATGTGATGATCCTCGACACTCTCCGCCTCGAAGAGAAGGTCAAGCAGTACGAAGGCGACCCAAAAGCCCAGGGGAAAGAATCGGACAAGTTGGCCCATGCAGGTGGTGCTGGAGAGATTGGCAAGTTGAAGAACCAACTGGCTCAGAAGGACCGTGACATGGAGGCTCTGAAGAAGCAGAGTGAGGGCCTCAGCCGCGAATACAACAACCTCGGTGATCAAGTCGGCAGCCAAGACCAGACCCCAAAGAAGGACAGGTGAACACTACCAAGCCCTCCTAGGCTTCGTCGCTCGACCAATGAGATCTTGGTGCTTGTGAAACATCGGCGTGGTAGTGGAGCAATAAAAGCGGGTGCAAGGGTGGAAGCTGTCGGTGGGATGATGATTCACTAGAAAGAGCGCCTTGCACTATTCCTACATGTGTCAGACGTGCGCTCGGAATGGATGCATGCAGTATCAATTGAAGGTTCGAGACTACGGCCTCTTGCAGTGATTTTGTTATTCGTCTTAAGGGATTATGTCGTTCTTGCAGTCCCGTTGTCTCGTGCTTTCTTTCATCCAATACATATCGCCCTTCATGTGCGAGAACAAAGATACATGTTCGCCTCTTGGGCATCGCTACCTGCTCCGTGTCCTTGGGTCCCTCGCGTCAAACCTTCCGCAAGCCATCCGAAGCCGTCTCCATCGCTGTCCCCAAATCCTTCGAAAGCCAGCTCATCGGTCAAGACTAAAGTTGTTGATAGAGCCCGTGATTGGAGACCAAGTCAAGTTCCCGCGAAGCTCAAGAACAGCGCGAATAGCTTTCCCGCCCTGAGCGCTTACAGCTGCGATTGAACCTATCACACAGATCCCATCCGCTCGCAAGCGGTGATGTTGCAGTGTGCTTCAGCATGCTTCAGGCCAATAATAGAGGCAACGGCGCATGTTCCGAGCGCAGTTTGAGGAAATAGAAACACTCACCGACTGTGGGTTTCAAGCGTATGGATGTAGATCTATCTGAAGCTACAAACCAACAACACTTTTTATTTTCGACGGCGCTTCATATCCATAGCTTCCCTGTGGGAGCTGTAAAGATGCATCTCACGCATGGTCGCTGCAGCCTTGTGATCCTTTGCTTGAATTGGCGTGGGTTGCGCTGGCCTAGGCTTCCTGTCGCCGTGCGGCGTAGACAAAACATCCTTTTCCCGCGTGCTCGACTGGATATCTTCATCCATGCACCGGGGGCGTTGGACATTATATCTCCGCATACAGTCACGCTTCCTTCTGGTCCATACTACAGCTTCGAGGCATATCCATGACTATGACCGACCGAACAGGCTGAGGCTTACCTTGAGAAAGCCCACTACTACTACACTACTCGAGACCCCGCAGATGCTCGCTCGTAGCCTGACATACATCATCTCAGCTGCTTCCTTTGCCTACCTCAGACCTTCCCGCGCATCAATTGATACTTGACCTATCCCGCATATCTCCATGGTCGCCTCAAGGTCCTTGTAACGATGATGGCGTTGAGATCGCCCATACTTCCTTCTCCAGATCGTTCTCTCATCTCCGCATTTTCCCCATACTCAGACTCCCCCACGTCGCCAGCACCGTTCCGCTCACCTCCTGCCTCTCGTCCCATGTATGCTGCTCCGTCAGTCGTAATATACGTACGCTGACATCGCAGGTCCAACGACTATTCAAACTCCCTCCACCCTCCATATGTACACTCTCCACTGGTTTCGAGCCCCAGTGATATTGCCGATCCCTCGCCCATAGCCACATCTTCCAATGGCACCGATACGACGGATATCGACGACACGGGGGAAGCACGCGAAGACTTGGATCGTACACCTCAACTACCAAAGCCCGCCGAGGTGTCGCCGAAGGTATACGCGCTGCACCTACCCAAAAAGCAATGTGCTCACGGTTTGTAGCTCGAGACGCCGAATACAGCAGAAGACGCGTTAAAGCCGGGGTCCGATGAGGATGAGCAGCCGAGTTCGGTCATACATGCGCCCCAAGGCTTTGATGCATTTGTGAGAGCCATCATGATAGGCGGACGCGAACCAGATGCTGATCGACTTACAGCACCTAAAATCGTCTTCACCCACGCATAACTCTCCACCGGCATCCTCCCAAACTAAGGGAATTATCGTGGTATCACCACCAGAAGGTGATAATGGAAGGGAGAAGGTACAGCAATTTATGTCCCCAAGCTATAATGATACTGATACTGGTGCAGAGGGTCCCCAACAGTCATAGTCCAAGCTCGCCTCCCCCAATACAGACCACGATAGCTCCAATTGCAAGGGACTGGTCGGCCACACCGAGAGCTCAGACCAGACCAGAGGTGGAAGCACAAGTGGTGGAGCAGCCCAGGAGACCACAAGGCTCCCGGTCTAGCTCTCGCTCGAGTAGTCTTGCTGGTGAATACAGACCTGCGACTGCACGTAGCCCCGAATCTGACTTGAATTAGATATACCAGAAGCGTCGGATGCCGAGAATAACGACGACCGTACACCAAATGCCCGTACTACTCTTTTTGACCACACAGTAGAACGATTCCAAGAAACGGCCGACGAAGTTGCGGCACTGAAAATCGCACTGAGCGAATGCTGGACGTTGTGTAATACCTTGGCTGGCTTAAGCTACATTCATCGAGAAAGGATCTTCAGTGACGAGCGGTCGTTTACATTTTCAGCCAAAGGTGATGTGCAGGAGCAAGCATGGAAATCATGTTGGAGGTTATGCCAGAAATTATACGAGACACGAGATGAAGAGATCGCTACCCAAGTTCGGCCAACCCTCGATCTTTGTCGCGAATTTTGCCAGTGTTTGTTCGAAGTACGGCGGAGAGATAACGACGTAGCGGATTCCGTTCTGCGGGTCAGCTTCGAACTGAACAACCATCTTTACAACACTCACGATCGAACGTTACCAGAAGCTTTTCGAGAACGGACGCTTGACTTCTATATCACCCTGTGCCACCGTCTGATGAAGCAGCGATCGGATCTGGCAAGGGAAACGGATTCACTTCTCGAGGCGTGCTGGTCGCTTGCAGAGATGCTTTTTAGTCTACGGCAGAACAAAAGGGAAGGGAAACCGGCGGATGAAGAACTTCTGGGCTCGGCCGTACAGGCTTGCTGGGAGCTCTGTGATCTCTTCCGCGAAGGCTGGACCCAGATCCGACCAGATCGTGGCACTCCTAGACCAAGCCAAACGACTTTCACGCAGGCCTTCCAGCAAGCCAAACAGTCTCAGGTGGCAGCGTTATTCGCACAGGTACCCGAGGCCGATGAATCAGAAGACGAAGATTTTGGCCGGGCGAATCCAGAGACTCCTAGCACCGTTTTTGAGGATACGCAGCAAGTCTCTCCAGACGAAGGACCCGTGCCGAACATTCTTGTACTTGGCCCTTCCGAGCAGAGCAATCGGCAGCAACAGATCCAGCATCCGCAGCAATGGTCGTCATCGTCAAGCACGCAGAGTGGGTACTCCCATTCCTCAGGAAGAACCACATCATCCACATCTACCATCATAAACCCAACCACCGCTACACATGCGGAGGATCCCCATCTTACCTGCCTAAAACTTCTTATCGTCAAAGCCGCCATCAACATTGGCTTTCAGCGCTCTACGCCTCCCTCGAATCTAGCTTCTTTTGTCAAGTCTGTCCCTTCCAACAGCTTCGGTACCCAGCCGTGGCAAATGCAACTACTAGAAAGCTACAAAAAACTCGTTGCCGGCGATCCTGGCCTTAGAAGCCCGGGCCCAGCCAGGAGGGCCAGAGCAGTGGACGTAGCGAGGAGCGTGAAGTGGATGGTTGGAAGCCATGGGCAGTGTGCCTGGCTGAGGGATCTGTACCGGTTGGTGTTTGGCTTCCATGTCGAAGAAGGCGCTGGAAGGGAGGGTGTGGTGATTGAGAGCTGATGCTTTGCGCAACATGTATCTTTGGGGCTTTACGGCATAATGCGTGGAGTTTCCATGCGTGTGGTGGCTTTTGGTCTTTATCCTCAGCGAGCTCTTTTGGCATATACCCCTGTGGAGCGGTCTGTTACTCGCGTTCCTGTATCATACCCATACATGATCATCGTTGTCGTCAGCCGCGTGAGGCCTCTGTGCGTGGTAATAAATGGCATAGTATCGACAATACCAAAAGACTTAGTCTCGCTATCCGAGGAAAAAATCCTACACAGATACTATCAAATTCGCCCGGCCATTGTCATACTCTACCCTTGTCGAGCATACCTACGTTTTGTCCTTTCTATATCATATCATCTCACCATACTCCACCCTACCACAACCGCACATCACACACTTGCAAAGACGCCCAAAACGCAAGAACCCCCCAACGAGTTTCAAAAAAGTTCGGTCCATTGCATCATATCACCGCCACCTCATTCCTCTAAGGTACGCGTGAGGATTTCCTTCTGCTAGCCATGCCGGCGCAAGCCATACCTAGCATAGGAACGGTGGTTGATAGAAGCGTGGTTATAGGTAGGTTGTCGACGCTGTCATGATTTTGAATATTTATTTCGATCGCAGATGGGGATATATTCAGTGCTAACTTTGTACCTGTCCAAGGGTAAACAGGCATAGTTATAAAGACTCTCACACTCTCTCACAACGACGCAACTGATGTCGCCTACAGAGGTACCTTTATACATATATAGACGACTCCTCTCACACGACGCAGCTATGGCAGCCTCGACGAAGATACCGGGAGCGCGATTCTGATGCTAGTTGTTTGGGGCTTGGTGGAGGTGATATGCTTTTTTATATTTTTGTTGATAGATAGATACATGTTGAGGTGGATTTCTGCGGTATGTGTGGAGAGGTTTGAGGTAGGCGGGGGGAGTGTTTCAAGATATAGTTATAATTCCATAGTCATGAAAAAGGGGAGGTTTGTATACCTACCGCACACGACTTATGGGCCAGGAATCTAAAGAGGGGAAAGTTGAGGGTTGTGATAAGGAGTGTGAACGGACGGAAATGGTGGAGGGTATCCGATTTTGCTTCAGGAGTAGGAGACGTGAGGATGTAATGAAGATAATGAGAAGGGGGGGAGTGGGAGAAGGAGAGTAGATGGATGAAAGCACAGTCGTGAAGAAGGATTCGGGCACTCTATTCTATAACCACGCCTCTGCTATATCTTCCCCTTCTTTAGAAAAAAAGCTGTCGAGCCATGCATGCACTCGCCTCTCAATGCCACTGCACATCCATCTCGCTCTGAATCTGCACCTTGATAGCCCCCGTCTTCGGATCCGCCGCCGTCTCAAAAGCCTTGACCGCATCCTCCAAATCAAAGCGATGCGTAACCAACCGATGCAGATCCACAACCCCGCTCTCCACCAACCGAATGGCTCGGGGCCACGTATTGGCATAGCGGTATTGGAACTGCAGGTCGATCTCCTGCGTGCTCAGCCTCATAAACGGAAGTTGCATCTCAGGCTTGCCGACACCGATGACAAAGACCTTGCCGCCGAATTTGACGCTGTAGATGGCCGCGTTGACGCTGCTTTCCACGCCGGTGCATTCCAGCGCGATGGAGGGCTGCACGCCGCCTGCGAGGTCGATGATCTTCTTCCCGGCGTCCTCTTCGCCCACGCCTCGTTCCACCTTGAAGGTGCGCACGCGGGGCACGAGTTCCTTGGCGAAATCGAGCCGGCTTTGGTCGATGTCGGTGATGATGAGGGGCTCCGCTCCTGCGGCCGCGGCGCAGAGCAGCGTGATCAACCCGATGGGTCCAGCCCCACAAATCAGTACTGGGTCGCCCAGCTTGACTCCCGCCCTCTCCACTCCCGCAAGCGCAACGCTCAAGGGCTCCAAGAGCGCGCCATTCTCGAAGCTCATATCGCCGATTTTGTGGCACCAGACGGCTGGGTGGTTGACGTAGCGTCTCAGCAACCCATCTACAGGTGGGGTGGAGAGGAAACGCATATTCAAGCAGCCATTGTAGCGGCCCGTGAGGCAGGGCTCGCATTGGTTGCAGATGATGTCTGGTTCGATGGCAACGCGGTCTCCGATCTTGAGGTGCTCGACGGACGGGTGCTTAGCGATGATGACGCCAGCTGATTCGTGGCCGAGGATGTGGTTGTCTGTGACGACCATGGGGCCGATGCGGCCGGCGTGCCAGAAGTGGATGTCTGATCTGGATGTAGATGGAATTAGTCGCCCGGTCCTCTGGACAGAAGGAGTGGTGGACGAACCCGCAGATACCTGTGCTCTTGATACCTACGGTGACCTGGCCGGGTTCGAGGCCGTCACCTTTCTTGACGCTGTCGAGACTGGGTCCCGAGTCCGCTACCCATAGCTTGTGTTCGGGATCAGTGAAGACGCCAATGTTGGGCTTGCTGATGGTGTCTGTAACGGTAGCCATTGTGGCTCCGTGCTGAGGACGTAGGAGGTTGGATGGAGCTGGACGTAGAGGAGAGATTGCGGGGTTTTTCTTCTCTGTGAGCGCAGATAACGTTCTCTTTGGAGAGCTGTAGCTTGTCGTATCAGGCGCACCAGTAACGTTGCAGGAGGAGCTACTTCAAGTAAGCTTGTGGTGCTCTAGAGTATGCAAGCAAGAGCATCTTCTGCAGAGCGAAGAGCTATGAGCAGGTATTGAGCAGCCCACCAGAATCTTTGTGGTTGACCCTGAGGCTGGCGAAGGAGTTGGGCGAGGACCATCCCACCGCGGGGTACGCTTAGTCTGCGGGCCATGTTGACTCGGCTAAGTTAACCCTACCCTAATCGATCTGTTGATAGCGAAGGATTGAGGAGAATTGGCGTCGTCGTGCCCGTTGTGTGTTGAAGCAGCGAAAGGACAACGGACAACGAGGACACGAAGAGAGATGGAAGAGAGGTAATTCAGGCACACCAAGTAGCGATCGTGGGGAACTGCGAGACATACTTTGACCAGCTCTAAACACCCCCACGCCGTTGATTGGAACGGCTATACGCTTGCTGCATGCCATTGTCCACACATTCTCGAGTTGAAGCCCGCTTAGCTGTGCCCCACATGCACACCACTGGGATGCTGTGGTGTGGATCGAGAAAAGCTTCGTGCTTCAGCACTGTATTGGAATTCAGGGTCCTTACCAACCGAGACGCCAGTAACGCCAATCCATGCTATTTGTAACGCCAATTGCTATGCTGCTTCGAAGGCCAAGTGATAATGTCATCAAGCGCCGTGCATGCTCAACCAAACATCTTACATGAAAAGCTTCCTTGCATTTTCTGGCCGACTCTCGCTTGGACAGTATGGGCATTTGAATCTCGCACCTTTGCTCAACTTGGCAAGAGACTCCTGGGCAACGACGTGACCGCACGGCATCATCATCGGTGGGTTTTCGTCGGTTGTCTGCTCTTTCGAGACAGGGCAGACGAAAATGGAGTGGAAGTGGTAGGCCGGCGGCAAGGCTATCTCAACCTAGGAGAAGCATCAGCCTTACTGTGTACATAAAAGTTTGGGGAATGAATCTTACAGGAAGCTCATGCTGCGTCGTCCATTCCATGCGCTTCTCCTTCATAATCGTTTGAAGCTTGACCAGAGTCGGCAGGGCAATTGCTCCCGCGGTAGCAGCAATATACAGTGGTGATTCTGCGGATAATCCGAGAAGTGAGCAGAATTCTCGGGTGAACGAGGTGGCGAGGTTCTCCCAAGCATCTTCATTGTGGAATATTCGTCGATACGGGGACTGTGCCAGGTTGGGAGAAAAGGCCATCGCCGCACTGAGCTGCTGAATTTCCTTCAAGTAACGTGCTTGAAAGCCTGAGAACTCATTGCGAGCATACTGGAGAGCTACCTGCTGGCTTTGGGCGAAATTTCTAGCATCATGCGGATCTGATCCTCCGGTGAAAAGCCATACAAACTGCAATTTTCCCAATTCGAACTCCAGATTACTACCTCTTGTCTCCAGCGCTTTGCTGTTCTCTTTTGCCCAGTAGATGGCAGGTAGTATGTTCTTTCCATCCTTCAGTTCATGCAGGATATGATACATATTGGCGAACTGTCTACGCAACTCTTCTGATTTGAGGGAGTCGATGCCCAATCCATCCTCGAAGTTCGGATAAGAGTTGGGTGTCCCAAAATGGTTTTCCATACGAGGAGGGTTGTTGGTAGCATCGGTCAAGAATGTGGAGGCGACCGAAAATTGTCCTTCCCTCAGGAGATGCATAGCAACAGCACGGTTGATCAGAGCGGGATGAGCAGACAATGCGTCATAGTCTGTCGTTGGCAGGGGCTTGTCTTTGAATTTCTGCATGCAGGCATCAGTCTTCTGGGCGGTCATCTGAACGTCCCACTCACCTTGTCCAACGCCTTGGTGTAGTTGCCAAGCCCTTTGTAGACTTCTTTCAAATCGCTGTTTATTGCATCAAACGACTGCTTGGTAGCGTTCTGCAGTTTTGCAAGGGTAATCGAAGGGCTGGCTTGATCTATGAGATTGTCAATCCATATCCTTTCACCAAGTAATGCTGGAGGGGAAGACTGGTCAAGAAAGCCATACTGGTTGCTATGATTTCCCGACCTTTGACCAATAGGTCAATGGTTTTTTGGACATCTTCTATACTTTTCGATAGACTCCCTCTCTTTACAAGCTTTTCATGTTCTTCAAGTAAAGCCTCCATTGCTGAGACAGGCACCAAATCCGGCTCTATGGAAAGATGGTTGGGAAGGGATAGGACCAGACGACCAGTACTCGTCAAGGATGCCTATCCGCCGCCCTATCCCCAGGGCTAGAATTGAAGGTATGGTCCGATTGCAGTGTCATGGTTCTGAACATAATGCGGGCGAAGATGCGGTGGGGAGGAGCTTGTCAGGTCATGAGGTGATTTGGATTGCGGGCAAAAGGCGGACCGAGGTTGCGCCGAGGTCATGGCGACGGCGAGCTCTTCCTGCTTCCTACATATCTTGAGATCCCCAAACGCGCACCAGGGACGAGCATATCAGCAACACATCCGCCTTGTCCTCATCCCGCGATGCTGCTCAATGTCCCTTTCTGGACCAGGCCTGGAACATAAGATGTAGACGGAGACGGCTGTTGCAAGAAATGAAATGGACGACATTGACAAGACGGACTTTGCTACTGGACGCAATCATACTCACTCTCCGGATGAGTCTCCACAGGCACTAGTGCACAATAGTGGCTCTATACCCGTAAAGGGCCACCAGAAGCTGGTCTTCACAGATCCTGCGGCTTTTAGATACCTAGAAGAAGATCCCTCTACAATTGTCCTAGAGCGAAGACGCCGACTCACAGGGTATGAGTTGTATGTCGTTGAGCAGTGGGCTTGCTCTCGAGTCCAACCAACCTTTGTCATTACCACCTACACCGGCCTCGAACAGAACTCTGTCGTCGTAGGCGTCCTTAGCGTCCCGACTGACGAAGAAGCCTGGTCGCCTCGGCTTCGAGTCTACCTCAAAGCAATTACACAATATCATGCGCGGAGGAAGGAGACACCTCTGGGAACATTGATGGTCACAAATCTTAATGGATTTCCCTCCGCCTTGACGGTAATCGCAGTCCCTGATGGTGACCTGAGAAAGCACCGAGAGGATTTCATCGTCAACGAAGATCTTAAACGCCTTGGATGCTCTGGGAGGGCTGGTCTCAGTCTTTCCCCGCCCATAGGGGCCACCCAAGCTAAATTCAGTCAGCTGTACCACATAAGTGATCGCATCCCAATATATAATGCAGTCATTGAGCTGGTGAAATTATGCCAGGTAGCGCTCTTGCTGTTTGGGAAGCTGGCGCCAGAGTATGCCGATGGTTTACTTTGCGATGTCACTGAACAAGCCGTCAATGACTGGTGGACGGAGATTGGAACCGAGTACTACAATATTGACCCCAGTGATGGTATACTAGGACCAACAACCGTTGCAGCTTTGCTCGGGCTGCTCATGGGAGCGCGAAATAGACTGAATGCCTCTGGTGCCCCTGTATCGAAAGACGTGTTCGATATAGTGAATACGAAAAGAGGCATTTCCCATTTCCAGAAGTCACAGAAAATGGAGCGTACCAGAAGGCTTGACCGGAAAACCCTCGATCGGTTACACACAGCCACTGCGAAAGCAGCAAGCTCGGAGGGATGGCAGGTCCCTCGGGCCGTCAAGTCTACCGTAGCTGAGTTGAAAGGTAAGGGTGGCGATATGGTCAATGAACGAGAAAAGGGTGGGATCGCCGCCGTCGAGACTCTAGACATGGAGGCATTTGTACATTTGGGCTCGGGGGAGAGGTTCAAGTGGTTGTGGTATGGCAAACCGCGAAAGAATAATGAAAGGGATGTGTTCAGCAACCTTGGAGGTGATGAGAGCATGATCTTCAACGACCACCAAGATGGTGGCCACAACTGGTCTGGTAAGAAGCGTGACTCTGTAGACCACGAAACCTCTTTGCGTCACGTCCTTTCTGACCGCGTCTTTTCCCAAACCTCAGAGTCACAGACTAGTATTGATCATGCAGAAAAAGACCAAGCTTTGCGAACGGCTGTTATGAAGAACGTAAGCGTCAAAGTTACAGATGCTAGGAGTGGCTTAGGACGGATAAGAGATGCTGTTGGCTTGCGAGGACATCGCACCCATCACCCAAGACATTCAAAGGACGACCTTCTAATATCTGACGGCGACAGCATCAAAGTAACCCACTCCAGAACAAGCGGTGAACAGCGCAGGGAGCCTGGAAAAGCTATAGGAACATCACAGCATGAATCGACTCCTCCAGACAGCGGCGAACAGAGCCGCGACGGCTCCGTCCAATCTTCTCGACGAGGTAGCTTGTACCCAGAAGGGGCGAACAAACCTAATGATCTCTCCGCTCCCCCATTTTACGGTCCTGATGGTGCAATCACCGATTTCAACAAATCTGCTCCCAGTCTAGAGATGCCGTCCGTCAATGTCAACGACCCTGATGGCCCGGACTACATGAGCATGGTGAACAATGCAGCTAGTATCAGGCCAAGGGATGAGGGGCGCAAGACGTTAGAGAGTTCAAGGAACGGCTCTCTCACTATTGGTGATACCCGTGCCATAAGAAAGATGCAGGAATTTGAAGGCAAAGATTATACAATACCACCATTACGCACCACGAGGAGTTTGCCTAAGCTTTCGGCCAGGAGTCCCAAATACTGGGATCGAAGATGGCCACGGCAGCTTTCTTTCACCGCGATGGTGGATGTGGTAGCTGCGATTAGCCCTATTGAAATGCACGAAGGAGACAGTCTCGCCGCTACAGAGTCAGCAGACGCTGCTCTGGCAATAGAGAGAAGCTTGGCGATGGAAGATCGCGTCATGGGTGAACGGCTTGAAGATCTCAAGATTGAAATCAAATCTTTGGTGGAAGAAAAGGTCTCTCAAGTCGAGGCATACGATCAACGACTCGGACAAGACCGTGTCAACCTAGACATCATCTCCCATCAAAAGTCTGACGATTACCGTGCCATACACGACGCCTCTGAAGATCTATTGACAGAGGAACGAGCCAACCTGACCGAATCAATCAAGGATGTCGAAACGTTGGCCGCCAAGCTCGAATATGAACTGAGTGCACTGGGTTGGAAAGTTGAGGATGTAGAGAATGTAGTAGCAGATTTTGAACGACAGGTGCTTCTGCTCGAAATGCGAGCAGAGGAGCTCGATGATACTGAAGAGAAGGCGCAAGTTTCTTGGGCCGAGTGGTGTTTGAAGAAAGTTTTTGTGGATCTTCTCCATTTCTAGGCTTGCAAGCCCGCATGATACCCCGGCGTACTGTCTTGGCGTTCATCGTAGCTTGTGTACAAAATATCGTACAAAGAGTGGCAGTGGAGTCCTTCCCTCAGCTTCCAGCTTATGGTAATATAACCCACTCCACCATCTTCTCAATGATAACCGTCCGCCCGACGCATCCAAGAATCCATCTACAGGCACTCTCCCAACCACCATCCCCAACCTCACATCCATCCCCAACCCCCCCCGGTCCCTCCCTCCCCCTCTCCCCAACCTCCCTCCCCCTCTCCCTCCCCCTCCCGCCCCCCCCCTTCCCACCCTCTCCTCACATCTCACACCCCAAACCCCCCCATCCCCCCTCCCCCCACCCCACCTCCCGCACCCGCACCCCCCCTCCCCGCCGCCTCCCCCTGCATCTTCTCACTAACCTTCAAATTAACCTCAAAGAACTTGCTCACGCATCGATCCAAGCACACGCTCTCCCCCTTGTTGAGATCCGCCTCTCGGTACTCGGGCGGAATGCATTTTTTGGTGCAGGATTGTGATAGCCTTTTCATTACCATCAGCACCAATATATTATTGTAATTGTACATATAGGAAGAAAAGGAAAGGGGAAGAGGGGAGAGATACCGGTTAAACATGTCCGAAACCATTTCGACTTCTGTTTCTGCGGCGGCGATTTTCTCCGCAGAGGAGAGCTGGGGGCGGCTGCCGAAGAGGAAGGACATGGTGGAGGTTCGGGGAGGGAGAGGTCGTACGAGTGTGATACTGGTGGCAAATTCTAGCTGAGTGCTTTGAGAGCTTGTTGAAATGCGGTCTGTTGGAGAATCTTCATCAGCCCTGTATTTCTTGGCAGAAAGTAGAAATCTCTCCAGCTCAAAGTAGATCCACTGATTCCGAGAGGAACTTGGCTTTTTCAGATGAACTAGCGTATGACTACCTAACAATCGGTGTAGGATCACTATATTAGACGCATCGGTGGACGAAAGTAATAGATTAGTTTGACTTTCAATCGAATCTATGAGCATAGTCGCAAGAATGTAGATACAAGCCTAAATATTTGAAATCCCTCTAAAGTATGAACGCAGCCAAAGCCATGACAGCGGTCAAAACGCCCATGACGGATCCTCCATTTACTACCGCACCGCCGGTAAAAGTGGCCGCGCCAGTGGGAGTGGGGCCAGCTTTTCCGGTGCTACCAGCGACGCCAGAGGCAGACCCGGAGCCGGAGCCAGAACCAGAGCCAGAGCCAGAGCCAGAGCCAGAACCAGAACCAGAACCCGAGCCAGATTTAGAGCCAGAGCCAGAGCTCGAGCCAGAGCCGATTGTGCTGTTGCCAGATCCAAAACCACCGGAAGGGAGGGCTGTGCTGCTAGCAACAACGCCGCTAGGCGTTGCTGAGGCTTTCCCGGAGGAAGTCGCAGTGGACGGTGAGGACGAGGAAGAAGCTGATGAGGAGGATGTTCTAATGGCACCCATGTTAGCATACGATCAAGTCACAAGGTACGGGATACTGTGCTAGAATTGACTTACGAGTTACTGCAGCTTAGATCGTACAGAGGTGTGGTGCTTGCTGAGGTAATGACGCCAAAGCTGGGGTTGGGTGTGGTTCCGTCAGCATCCTGGAGGGTGTACCAGTAGATGGGGGTGTTTCCAAAGAGCGGGCAGCCGACCTGATCCCAGTAGGTCTTTGCGTTGGTGGTCGATGGGATGGCAAGGTTCTCGGTCTTCCCGCTGACTGGCCATCCGGTCTCCGTAACCCACACAGGCTTGCCTTGTGAAACCGCCTTCGTAGCGTCAAATGCCGACTGGAACAAATTCTTGCCCTGGTCGATGGGATTATTGAAAGTGCTCTGGAAGTATGGGTAGGCATCCATGCCGATGAAATCGGAGGCCGTGATGGCAGCGCTGTTGGTTCCATTGACCCACGCAGTCCAAGTGTCGACATGACCAACTGGAACCGAGCTGAGCGCAGTGCCTGCGAGTGCCTTCTTGACTTGGCCAATGTAATTAGACACGGTCGCTGCGTCGGCTCCCACGCCGGAGAGGTTGCTGACACCTATAGGCGATTCACGGTAAAGATCTTCGCTGCCGACCGAGATTCCTGTCGTGATCTTGGCCAAGCTCGAGCCATATTTCGCGATGGCGGTCTTAAGAGCGGCGAGCTCACTGTCGAGGCCGGTCTGACCACCAGAGGCCCAAATGCCCAGGAGGAGTGAGGTGCCGGGAACCGCGAGAGCGGCAGGAATGGCGGAGATTACATCGCTGGTGGTGCCGGATTGCTGTAGAGACGTGATATCAGCTCAGTCACAGATGAGGGACATTCAGCATGCGAATCGAGGATTGCTCACAATCATTGTGTAGAGCCTAGCACTAGTGAAGCCGCCATTGGTACCAGCAAGGCCTTTAGCATTGGTGAAGTCAGTCTGGAAGTCGGACTGCTGTCTCGCGGCGCCACTCGAGAAGGACGACGCGTAGTTGAAGCCTTGCTGTGCAGCGAACGTGGTCGAGAGCGAGGCAGCAAAGGCTAGTACAGTTGAAGAATGCATTGCGTGAGTAGTGCTGTGTTGTTATTATGTAGTATTGGGGTTAAATGCCGACAATGATCAATGACCGATGATGCAAAAAGAATGAGAGACGATAACAGGAAGAGACAGTAGATGGCAAAGAATGGATGAAGGCGAGAGACGCTCCTTCGAAATGGAATATATTGATGGGAAGGGGAAGGGAAGACGAGGGTGAAGCAGAAATGCGACGCACTCAGGGGAAATTGCAAACGATCTAAATTATTAATAGCGCAGGCGTAAGCGGCGCGCATCCCGATACGGAATAGACAAAATCCGCAGTCTTGGCGCGACGAAGTTCCGCTGGAGGACTCTGCAGCTTGATTTGCCCTTGTATCTCTGTCTCCCTGCTTCGTCGAACAGATCTCGCGGTCACCCCCGGCTAAGCTAGGGTGAGCCATCTCTCTTCAAGTCTCCTCCGACCAGTCACACCTGCAAATGAATAAGTCATGCCAAAGAGGATCTGTGGCGAATGACCCTCGCTTGCAAGTCAATGGCCAAACCAATGCAGTCTGTCTGATCAGTTCTAGCTCGATATATCTGCTGCTTGCGACTCCGAGTACTTTCAGTCTACACCGCTAACGTCACAGAGCATGAGTATCACCCTGAGATGTCTACGTCCCTATCTCCGGCCCCGCGTGCAGCGAGCGTCTCAGGCAGCGTCTTCCGCCTACCTAAGTTACTACCACGCTGTTCGCTCCTACAACTCTCAACAAGCTCCTATCACGCCCCGAACCCGAACAGGTTCTGCTGCCCCAGATAAAAAATACCGGCCGGAGCCATATCCTCGATTTGTCTCGAACAAGAATGCCATCGATTACACTGCCTTCAAGCAGCGCTATAAAGGAATGTTGCGCGGCGAGTCTCGATCTGAGGAGCTGATTGTGCGTGGTATGTCTTGCTTCATGATGTGCTCCCTCTAGCACCGGCTGATGCTCTCAAGGGAGAATTGGGTCTTCTCGATCAGCTGGCTCGAAGCTCGCATTTATCGATATATATCAAGACAATCGCTCAAAACAATTGAAGAGCCATTCGCTGCAATGCGTAATCAATTTTGACACCCTCTCCACCTCAGACGTGAGCCCCTCGGGTTTCACAGCTTTCCTGAGTTCGCTCGGCCGAGGAGATGTCATCAGTAAGTCGGCAATGTCTTTCTCGCTAGCCTAACGGCTAATGTGCAAAGGTTTGAAGGGCAATCCTTATAAGACCCAAAGCAATACACTCTCTGTACGCGCCACAGAGCTACCCCAGCTACTGGCCAAATGTACTCAGATTCTGCCAAAGGACATTAAAGATCCGGAGTTCTTGGTCCGTAATCGGCATGTGAATCTTCTACTCAACCAACGGCCTTCAGATATTATCCAGCTACGATCCGAGATTACACGGTTTCTCCGGCAACTCCTTTTAGACAGAGGACATCTTGAGGTGCAGACTCCTATCCTAGCAAATACAGCTGGAGGCGCGATGGCCAGACCGTTTATAACATCAGCGACCGAAATTCCAGAACATCAAATAGCTTTGAGGATAGCGCCCGAGCTTTGGCTCAAAAGATTGATTCTTGGAGGGTTCGAAAAGGTGTTCGAAATTGGCCCGTCTTTTCGTAATGAAGGTGAGCTTGACTGCTGTCCGTGGTGATAATCTACCACTGGCTGATATTGTTGAAGGAATCGACCGAAACCACAATCCAGAGTTCACGATCTGCGAGTTCTACGAGACATATGCAGATTTAGAAGAGCTAATAAATTTGACCGAGGACATGTTCCTTCGGTTGTCAAGAGTCGTTGCTGCTCTAATCGAAACCAGATGCCCGAGTCTCCAACCCATCCCAGCAGATTTTACTCCTCCGTATCCTCGGCTTGATTTCATACCAGCAATCGAGGCAGCAATTGGCCGCAGGTTGCCTAACCTGACTTCGCTGGAGACTCAAGCTGTACTTCTCCAAATATGCAGCGAGAAGAGTATACCTTTACCTTCCCTGCCAACTGTCCCGCGGCTGCTTGATAAGCTGTCGACAACTTTACTGGAACCTCAATGCGTTACACCAACTTGGATCGTCAATCATCCCGAATGCCTATCGCCGCTCTCCAAATCCTTTGATCACCCTGACAACCGACAGCGAGTCGCAGCTAGGGCAGAGCTTTTTGTCCATAAGCAAGAATTTGTGAACACGTATGAAGAAGAAAACTCGCCTACCGAGCAGCGGAGGAAGTTCGAGGAACAACTTCTTTGTCATGAAGATCACGCAGAGGCTGGCATCGATGAGGGTTATCTGCATGCTCTGAAGTTGGGTCTCCCTCCCACGGGTGGATGGGGGTGCGGTGTTGATAGGCTGTGCATGCTTTTCTCGGGAAGCACTAGGATTGCGGATGTGCTGCCGTTCGGAACTCTCAGAAATGTGGTCTCCTTGCGGCAATGGGACAGATAGTCGTGAAAGGCTCATAGAAGAGGTACTCACGCTTGGAACGTGGCCGGCATCCCTCATCATCCTTACTTACCGATGGTCCTTCACGACTGCGACCACAGCTGCCCGCTCTCATGGCTTCGCCAAGACCTCGTGATACAGAACGCCTTCCACTAAGCGCTTCACGACTTGGCAGCCTTATAGATATTCTCAGTCTTCTCCATTCAAATATGGTACCGATTCGTCTTCACAAGATTGCAAGGTCAGCCTGGGCGGTTCTATATTCGACGCACGAACCTAGCTCAGATCTCGTTCTGTAACCTAGTGCATACTCAGGAAGAGCCACACGAAGTAATACGGAAGCCACGTCTGCGGGTAAGCAGCGGCAAGCATATGTCTGAGGGAGGTGGATGGTGTTTCGAACAGGAGTCCCTTGACTTTGAGCTTCTAGCCTTCCTTGCGATGGGTCTCTGGCTGTAGTAGGCGGCCTCGTTACTCGGGGGCTGGTGCTATCGGCACAAACTTTGACCGATCACAGTGTCGAGTGGAGTGTATTGTAGTATCAAGAGCGCACACATTAGGCGAATGATAGTACTAAACCTTCATTCATTCAAATGATTACTGTAAACCTTGTACCCCTTGTAGGGGAGCAACATTGCCACGCAAAGGACTGTGAGAACTGCCAGAAACATACCCTGATGCGGACTTTCCGATATTCAATTAACCGGGGCCTCCCTCGTCGCAAAAGCTCCTAGGGGTTAATCAGCCACTTGTCGTCACCAGCCAAATGACGCTTTTTTATAATTTACCCTATTAGCTTTATACTACTACAGCCCTATTATATTATATAATATTAACTTTTAAATACTATAACTATTATATATAGTTTCTTATTAAATTTTAATAATAGCTTTTATCCTAATATAGGTAGGATTATAAAGGAATATAATATTTCTACGTAAATTCCTTAAAGATAGATTAATAATAATAGCTTAAGATTAAACTACCTAATTATTTAATTTTATTAGAAAAAGGATACTATATATAAATATCTAATACCTTAATATAATAAATACACTACTTAGACTAGATATAATAAAAAATAGTATATAATTATATCTTATAATTAATTAATTTAATTATAGAATAAGAAGTAAGCCTTAATTAAGTAATCTACTTTATTATATATTATAATTACCTATTTTAATATATTTTATAAGCTTAAAATAGCTATTTTAATATTAAGGTTAAGCTTAAACTAGGAATAAGCTAATATAAGAATTAAATTAAATAAGTTAAAATAAGAGGACTAATAATCTTGAAATAACTTATTTTATTAGATTAAATAAATATTTATAAGTTATTAAACTTATATTACTTAAATATTAAAGGATAGGGAGGTTATACTTAAATAATATAAAGATATTATAAAAGCGTCATTTAGCTGGTGACGACAAGTGGCTGATTACCCCTAGGAGCTTTTGCGACGAGGGAGGCCCCGGTTAGTCAGGTTTTTACCGATCGGCTCCATCCACTCGATCCAACTCCATTCAAGATGACCTTGTTCCATTGTTACCTACACGGACAAGTCTCAACATCAAGGTCGTGTTTCGTATCAGAATACATGCCTCCTGTTGATGTCGTGTGTGTTGATGATTCTTCCTCAATGGAAGGGTATGTATGCCCTTATGACCTAGGGAGGCTTCTATCAAGCTCAGGTGGATGGCTATTTGCCATCGCAGCCGGCACTTGGTTCCTGACTAATTCGCTAGTGTTGGTCTTTCTGCTTGACACCTTGCCGATGAGCCGATCTCCTTGCAGGGGGTGGAGAACGACCTTAGTGACTTTTAGTGTTGTTGCTCGTCAGATATCTGGGTAAATCTCCGCTTTCATCGTCACCTTCTCACACCATCTGGTGTACGGAGCTATATCTCAATTGACCTCTATTGTGATGCAGAGAATAGTTGTCCCGTAAGAACCTCAGGCAACCATACTCGCCATCGTTACCAAATACCGTGGCTGCGGTCCAGGTCCCATCTGTCCCACTAGAACGCTCGGCGAGAGCTATCACAAATTAGAAGCTACCGGGACCGCTTCCCCGCAGACGATGGCTTGCCAGAAGCTGACCAAGTGAAACAAGAACCTTGCATCCACGATACGAGGAGCACCCTGCATCCTTGACTCTTCGAAGCAAACGTGAGCTTGAGCGTCCGCTTTCGTATTGGCTCGAGCCACTTTCCCAGGTCCCGTGATATCGCGTAAAGTGGTACACGTCCAATCACGATGATCGCGTCCCCGTCTGCCTGTTGACTTTTTACCCTTCGCATATATATTATCAAGCACCCTCCCCCTTCTTTCAAGATGTTCCGAACCTTGAGTTGCCTGGCCGATGCCTTATATATCGTGAAGCAATGCCAATTGTCTTCAGTTTGCATCGATGCCCTTTCATTGATACCTGTCATCACTGACCGGGCAAAAGTTTTCTTGCAAGACCCATCAGCAGATTAAGACATTCATCATGTTTACTCGCCGGGCTACTCATCAGAACGATAGCTTCTCAAAGCATCGGGCAGGCAAGGCTGTCTCTACGAGTAAGACAACGAAAAGGTCTTTCCAACAACATGTCACAGCTGCAAAGAAAAGAGACATGTCCAAGTCGAGGAAGCCAGAGAGTCCTTCCGACGGGAAGTGAGCACCCAAATCCATTCCCTTTCATATTGCTGATTCACTGACGTACTTGTCTCAACAGCAATCTGACCTCTCCCATCATAACCCTCTGCGTCGGCCCCGAGCAACGCCTGTTCGCAGCCCACGAAGACATCCTCTCCACCTCCACCTTCTTCGCAGCCATCTGCCGTGGCCAATTCCTCGAGTCCTCCTCAAAACGAGTCTCACTCCCAGAAGAGCTCCCCGAGATCTTCTCCTCCGTCCTCGAATACCTCTACAAAGGCGACTACTACCCTCGCCTACTCCACAACAAACGTCGAAACACATGGGAACTGGAAGACACAACAGGCAACAGCGGCTCCGAATCCACCGTCTACCACCAGACATCCGGACAGATGCTGCTGAAGGACACGTTGGTCTACTGCACAGCGGAACGCTACGGGCTGGACGAGCTCAAGCGTCTGGCGTTACGCAAGCAGGGTCTACAATCTGGCATCCAGTGCGCCACCATCCTCGCCAGTGCACGGTATGCCTACGCCAACACGCCCGACAATGACTCGAAGCTACGAGCACACTACCTGGCCCTGATCATCCGGAGCCGAAACACGTTCAAGAGGAGTGGCACCATGCAGATGGAGATGGAAGCCGGTGGTCTGCTGTTCTTTGATTTGTTCGTTGCAATGTGCAATCACATGGTACGGATTCTCTCTTCCTTCCTCTCTATGACTCGAATGTCTTCTGCTTCGTGCATGCATGACTAGCTTTGTTCTGCATAAGCCCGCTCGCCAATTTTGCTGACGTGGGTGCTGCCTGCTGCAGGACGACATCTCAAGCATCACCAAGTCTCCACGTACACCTCGCTAGCCTATCATACTGTTGCCTACGACTGCGATCTCGACTTCGGCCTGTCCATCTCATCTCTTGTTTACTCTGTACTCTCTACCTTTCGTTGCAGTCGTTACCATCCCTTTGAATTATCAGAATTACCCATGTACATTTATTTGCTCGGTGGAAGGGGATATCTACTAGGAGTATCGGCGCTAAAGGGTTTTTGTATATTAGAATTCTGGCTTCCCTTTTCTACTCGCGAGAGCAGGGAGACAGAGCTAGCTTCTTGCTGGGAAGGGATGTATGCCACAAAAGGAATAGCTGTAGCTTTCAAAAGCAATAATCGTTCGGACACCGATGCGTAGCTAGCTACTTTAGCTACCAAGCTCAATAATTAAACTTTGCTATCTACAAGCTCCAATAATAGTCCGCAAACCTATCTCTCATACTCCTCAATCCGTCAAGCTCCCCTTCCTGCGACAGCCCGGTTGCGGCGGATAGCTGCAGGGCGGGAAGGTGGCAGATTCCGTGAGTCATAGTAGTAAAGTATGCAATCAGCAACGAGACGGGATCCTGGCGTGAGGCTTCGCTTCGCTTGTGGGACCGGTGTGTCGGGGAATGGAAGGATTATAGCGCTCTGTGTGTGTGTATCTGTGTTTCTGTGTGAGGGGGAAAGATGGCGACGCGCGAACGGGATCGCGTGGTCATGTGATGGGATAAGGTCTGCATGCGGGCGGAATGCGTATGTAGGTAGAGTAAGTAAGGTGGTAGTGGGGGAGTCTGCAGGGTTGACTCATACTGTAAAGTAAGGTAGCCTTCGGCTGGAGGGAGGGTTGAAAGAATAGCCGCGTGGGATGGGATGCCTGAGGATGGAGGCAGGGATTTTTGGTGGTGGGTGGTTGTGGAGTTTTGAGGGGTTGGAGTATAGAGGTGGGGAGCGGGATTGGGTGGGTTGTTGGTGGTGTGTTTGTTTGAGAGGCTGGGGGTTGGGGTTAGATGCCTGTGCCGGGGAAAGCGCCGGTTTTGGATAGGACGACGATGCCGTGGGCGCGGGAGATGTAGCCTTTCATTAGGTTCTGTTGCGAGTGTGTGTCAGTGGATTGCTATACTAGGAGTGGTAGGGGGGATACCTTGTATATCATATTGGCTATCATGCACTCCACCTCGTCATTTTCTAATCTCCCTCCCTCCCCATCTATCTCCATACCATCTCCTAGTGCGGAACGACTCTCCTCCATCCGAACCGCAGTCCTAAATTCCTCGATCTTGATCCTCGTCCTCCGCTTCCCCTCCTCGTCTTCTCCGGCAGCGAGATAGACTTTCCGAAGTAGATTTCGTAGGCAGATGTCGCGTCCACGCTCTAGAGTGAGGTAGATGCGGCGTTTGACGAATTCGGTCTCGCCTTCTGCGAGAGCTTTGTCGAAAGCGGCGAGGGAGCCGGAGCGGATGGCGCGCGTGAGGGGGCTGAAGAGGGTGGAGAGTCGGGGGTAGGGGCGTAAGAGGGCTGGTGAGGGGAGGCGCTGGCGGGTTAGGAGGAGTGTGGGTATTAGATAGGTCAGGATCAGCCTGGTAAGCGATTTAGCAGGTTCCATAAAGGCGAGCTTAAAAGGGTTGTATACTCGATATTTCGAGAAGATGATCTGTGACACGTGTGCCACGCTGAAGTCAGATTCTCCTCTGCCTAGCGAGAAGGTAAGCAGGTACTCTGGGTAATGGAAAAGGGCAGTAGATACAGCTGCATAGTCCTCTTCAAGAAACTGGATGACTCCAACATAGTATTTGAAGGTGATAACGTGAGATTGGGGAAAGGCGTCCAGCTCTGGCATGTCCGTCTTTGACGCTGAAAGAGCACGAAGGATATTCTTGGAGAGGCCAATTGAATTCAACTGTCATGTTGTTTTAGCCTTCAGGGTCATTCAAGAGGAATGCATGAGAGATAACCTTGAAATACGTTTTGAACATGAGATTTGTCGTATAGTAGAGCCCCCATTTTCTAGACTCTTGGAGCGGTGCTCTGATTCAATATATCTCAGCAAGGATCCTTGAAATTGGACTTTGCATGGAGGAAATGAGTTCATTGCTACATACCTATCACTAATACACAAAGTAAACATGCGATTGATGACCCTCGCAGCATCTTCCAGCTTCTCGTTCTTACTGCCACCCGCGATGTCTTCTTGTAGACCGCCCGAATTGAATGTTCCGTTTTCGCCAGTGGCTTGAGCACTCTCATCGGCCTTGATTGCAAATACGCGTAGATGCTTGCCAGCGATATAGAGTACAGGCAGCGTCCAAGCCTCTAGAGCGCCACTGCTATATCCCTTGATCACAGTGTTTGCAAGATCTCTCCATGATTGGTACACCTTGCCCCAATCTGGCCTCGTTGTGCTCCGTTCTGCACCGAGTATTTCACCGCAAGCATACCAATACGCTGAGTATATCTCCGTCCAAGTGTCAATCTCTGGATTGGGGAACTGGATCGCCGTATGGGCGCTTTTCGTAAGACCGTATGCAATGTCTTTGGACACAGTTGAAGCGTTGGTATCCTTGTAAATCGCTTCGAGACGGTTCAGGTAACTTGTAGGCGCGATCGGAGCAATGGTCGCGGCCAATTCGGGGCCTGATCCATTGTCGCAGGCGGACCAGAAGTCGTTGAACAAGACCTCCATATTAGTATCATAACGGGACCGATTTTACTTGTATATTACACCATGCTCTTCAAGACAGCAACGCGCTCTGTCCGCACGAGCCGCACGAGGTCGAAGACCGGAATGGAAATCCATAGGGCTGAGTCTTAGCGAGGCGCTAATTTACCCGCACGCAAAACGTTAGAACAATCATCCAACTCACTGGTACCTCGAACATCGAAGAGTCCCTCCGCAATAGCAATCATAGTAAGTGGGTCCCAAGAACTGCAGGGGCATATTTGCTGACTTTTGTAGATGGGTAAGCCGTCCCCTGTTGTCTTGTACATCCCCAGCGGCCGAAAGACTCCTGCAAAACCCCCGTCTCTTGGCTTATCCTTCACGACATGCATATCTGGGCAGCAGCAGTTGATGACGTCGGGCAATGGAGAGGGCTTCAAATGGGGTGGTGGAAGTCGAAGCAAAGAAGCATCACGAATCACGTCTTTGAATAAGGGACACCAATGCCAACCGCCCAAGGATCGGATACACCAGGGCTTGCAACAGATGACACCACGTGCGCAGAATTTCACGGTTCATAGCTGATCCAAGCTTTGACAGGGCGCCTCAACGAGTATCAGGTCATCGGGCGCCATTTGCCAACAGAAACACAGCCAACCCCAAAGCTCTACCGCATGCGAATCTTTGCACCAAATACCGTTGTTGCGAAGTCGAGGTTCTGGTACTTTCTGATGAAGTTGAGGAAGGTGAAAAAGTCCAACGGCGAGATTATCACCATCAATTTGGTACGTGAAAACTTAGTAAGGGCGAATTGGAGAGAGCTTGTCAGCACCGAGGTGAAGCAGCACAAGCTAAAAATGAGGAAACGAATAGATTCATGAGAGACGTCCAACCACGGTCAAAAACTTCGGCGTCTGGATTCGCTATGATTCGCGGTCGGGCACCCACAACATGTACAAAGAGTACCGGGAGATGTCGAGGACTGAGGCTGTAGACGCTCTCTACCAGGATATGGCAGCGAGACATCGTGCTCGTTTCAGGTCAATTCACGTATGCCACCATTGCAAAGATCCTCAATTATCCTTGAACTGATCTACTTTGCATCCAGATCCTCAAAGTCGTGGAGCTCGAGAAGACCGACGACGTCAAGCGACCCTACATCAAGCAATTACTATCCAAGAACCTCAAATTTCCTCTTCCCCACCGTGTCGCCAAATCCAACACCAAGTCCAAACTCTTCGCAGCTCATCGACCTTCGACGTTTGCTTAAAATTTGGAGGTTCGCTACATGGAGTGGCCCCAAACAAGTGTGGAAAGCGGCATGGGCGTGTTGCATCAGGGCCATATCAGTCAGGGTTTGATATTGCACTCGCAAACACAAACAGCATCTGGCGGCATGAGAGTAGCTTGCAATGAAATCATATTGACAACCAATTTGAATTCCCCATGCATTCCACTTTCGGCCCATACTTATGCCAGAATCCATAATTTCTCAAGGCTGAAAGTAACGCGCATGATCATTAAGACTGGCTTCAATTAATGCCCCAGCTTTGGGTCAGCCCTGTGAGCCACACTAGCGTCTCATGGAATTATCCGCTGCTGTCCTCTTGAATAATTTGGCTGCTTGGAACCACGTCTTGATCCAAAGTGCAACACCAATACCTACCCACATTTCTGGCTTCGGCAGCAGTTGGAAAC
>JAABUL010001711.1_pt1 | contig 39943 bp, 70 predicted proteins | sample 5559151 | NCBI WGS metagenome assembly JAABUL01 (sample SAMN10711876, study PRJNA513368) | rock metagenome | isolation source: Antarctica rocks | place: Antarctica: Victoria Land, Pudding Butte sud | reverse complement strand
AGCAACTGGCCCTGCACTGCTCGAAATGCCGGCGCTGAAGGCGCGTGCGCAACATGTTATAAACTCTGTTCGTAATTAATTAAATGCATTAATCACATGCGGGTGTTAATAACAACGAATTCCAAACTTGGCCTGTGTTTGGAATCTGTTAATAACATGTTAATAACAACCTTTGTTAATAACGAATTAATTACACTGCCCACACTGATTCTCCGTGTCAATGTCCATCAAGACCCTAGCAGCTGCAACTTCGTTGTGAGTCGCGCGATGTTCAGTGGCTGTTGATCCCCAAGGTGCAGACACGCCACCGATCTGGACGTCTTGTGCTGCAGCTTACATTGCGTCGAGGTTCCCGTTTGTTGCTCGCTGCTGGCCTACGCAGTCTGTCGCTGAGACGAAGTGAAAGATCTTCGTTACCGACCGACCGGCAAACGACGGTGACAGCAGTTGCAGAGGACAGCAGCTGGGTGCAAGCCACAGAGGGCATCTGAACAAACACATTCAGGGCTACCAGGCAAGCTACATGATCCGTTCTGTTGTCCACCGCCTAAATCTTCAATGACTGAGAGCTGGGCTCGGGTCCCCCGGGGAAGGCTGTGCACACGTGTAGAGCATGGTGCGCCGACGCCATCGCCGTTTCCAATACTCTCAGTAGGCTCTTACACACTCCGATTCTAGTCGTGCCGGGGCGTCTTCTCTTGACAAGGCATGCACGCGAATCTCCCCGAGCACCGCACCATCTGCCACAGCAGCCCGCGAGACGCCATGCGCATCAAGGCCGTGGTCCGCAGCATGGCGTCAGGCACCTCAGTGCCTACTCCGCTGCTCGGCTACCCCGTCACGTTCATCAAAGCACAAGTGCAACTGTCTTGCACGACTGTGGTCGTGAAGGCCAGCTGCCACAATGCAGTCTCTGCACGAGCAAATGTCAATTATTATGCGATAGCCTACATGCTAACACTTCCACCCCCTGGGCCTGCAGTCGCCAGCTGAGACATCATGCTCAGCGGCATGCGGGTCGGCGCCCTGCTGGCGGTTGCTCTGCTCCTCACACTGGTGCAGGCGACGTTGGGTGAGCATCTCCTCACTGTTTCAACACTTGCGTTTGCAGCGTTGGTTTGACCTCCAGCACCAGTGCGGCCTGTCTGCGGCCCCAAGCTGCGGCCTTTGCATGTGCCGAACTCAACGGCATTTGCTCAGAACGCCTCTATACGTGATGCAGGGCAAGATGCAAGCTCAACGGTGTCGGTGACGTTTGATCTGTACGGCAGCTCGGTGGAGCCCTTTGATGGCACCAAGACCAAGGCGGTTCAGACGGCAATCGCCCAGTCCGCAGGTAAGTGGTGTCAGCGTCTGCAACCCCTCGCCGTTTCCCAAGGCAGAATTCAACTTGATCAATCAGGCAGATACACGCGTCACCTGCACCTACAATTCAAACGTATCTGAGTGAAACGCAGGGCACGGCGTCTCGGCTGACAATGTGCAAATCACCGTCGTCACAACCTACAGCGCCCAACAGAATGTGAGCGCTGGCACAGAGCGCCGCTGTCTGAATCGATGACTTGCACGGACAGCCTTACGAGAATGCTGAGTGATGTGTGCATAGTTGTATGCCGCGTATTTGCTGAAGCATGTGCACATCCGCAGAGCGGGCGGCGGCTGCTGCAGGGCAGCAACCTGGTGCAGGCGGGGGTACGGCTGACCGCCGCCATCCAGACCACGCAGCAGTCCGCCGCGGTCGTGGGCCAGGCCGTGGACTCTGCACTGGCCAACAACCAGATCGCGCAGGTGTACAACCAGAACGGCGGCCAGGCGGACTACACAAAGTCTGTCACGACCAGCAGCACGGGCGGCAGCAGCGGCAGCAGCGGCAGCTCCCCGAGCGGCGGCGGCGGCAGCAGCTCCACAAGTGGCAGCAGCAGCAGCAGCAGCACCAACAGCGGTAGCGGCAGTGGCAGCTCCGGCAGCAAGTCCTCGTTCCCGGGCTGGGCGGTTGCAATCATCGTCGTCGTGGTAAGGGGGGCAATGCCAACTTCAGCAACTACTTTGCGCTGTTGGTCACGATTCCATCAACTTGCGTGCATTTCCTGAGCTTCTCGGACTGCCATCGTGGCGGCACATGAGGCTGACGTGATTTATCAAAAGAGCAGGTGATCCTGCTGGTAGCGGGCATCGCCGGGTTCTTCATCTGGCGCAAGTGCGCCGCGCGCCGCGCTATGCGCGCGCAGGAGTTCGAGGCCGCCTCCTACTTCAGCAACAACAAGTGCGTGCAGCCTCTGGTCCGCCCTGACCTTCTGCCTGTGCCGCCGACAGTCAGCGATCCGGGGGGCCCCGTCACAATCACCCTCCGGGTGTTGTCCAACTGCTGACAGCGAATCACTGTCGCTGTGCAGGTCTGCCGGTAGCAAGGTTTCTGGCGCCTTCGGCAGCCTGTCTGCGGGCGCCAGCGGGCTGCTGGCCAGGTTCAGGAAGGAGCCGCCGCAGGTCATCACGTCGACGCCGAGCATGGACGGCACAAGCGGCCTGATGAAGAACCCCGCGACACCGTTCAGCCAGATCGGTGAGTTTCATACCGTTGTTGTCCTGCATGGCGCATCGTCTCTTCGCTGCCGCCGCCACTGAAAACGTGCTGTTCATGCTCGTAAAGCATAGCATATGTGGTGTCGGGGCACATCCTTTCACGGAATCGCACGAGGACTGACTGGGCATCATGCATGCGCAGGCTTCGGCGCCAGCGGCGCCAGCGGGCCTGCCAGCCCCGGCATTATTCGCAGCCCTTCCGCCGCCGCCGCGCCGCAGGACCGCTACGGCGGCTTCGTGGCCCGGCCCACGACTCCCAAGGGCTCCTCACTCCCGACGGCCAACCCGCTGTACCACGGGCCGCCCAAGCCCGCGGGCGGCGCCTACACGCCGCGGCGCGTCGGCCGGCTGGAATCTCTCAAGGACATCGAGTTCTGAACGACATTTAGCTGAAGTCTGGCCAGCGAAATATCCAAGTGACCCAACTGTGATCCTACAGAACCTCCTTTCACTTCAGGCAGGATGTCGACTGGAAACCGCCCGCTCGTGAACCAATAGATTTGGTGTTGCGGCATACTCCGCCAGAAATGAGTGATGACGTTTCGGTCTGACTGCCGCGACCTTCTTTGCGTGTGATTTTTCGAACATCTTGGAACTGTTTCTGCGATGCAAAGCTGTAATGCAACCGGAAGATGCAGAAGGCTGCTCTGATTTGAAGTGCCGAAGGGCGCAAATGGAGAAGGGCGCCCATCACCTGCCCCAATCACTTGTTTGCCCATCTCAGCTGCAGCGACAACTCTGAACAGCCCCGCACATTGTGCGCGGCACAGAATCATCTATAACTCTGTCTGATCTCACCTCTCTCGGGTGTCTGGCTTTCCACTGGCGAGCGCGCTGTTATAGCTGGCAATCTCGTAGCAGTCATCCAGCCAATCGCACTGCTGCTTTTCGCAGTCTCAGTTGCGCTATCATCAAAGTCTCTGCAGAAACAAATTTCAAAGGGCAAAACCATCTTGAGGAGTACCTTGCTGCCAGCCAAAATTCTGCCAACAACCAACTGCAGCAGCGCGCGGGCGGCAAGTCAGCCAACCAGCCATGAACCCGCTGACGCAGATCAAGAACACGCAGAAGGCCAGCAAGCTCGAAATTTCGCAGGGCTTCTCCGAGTCCGCCTCCTGGCACGCCCGCTTCAAGCACTCGGCGTACGTGTTTGCGGGCGGGCTGCCGTATGACCTCACAGAGGGCGATGTGCTCGCCATCTTTTCGCAATATGGCGAGCTTGTGGACATCAACCTCGTCAAGGACAAGGACACAGGTGAGCGTCTGCCTAACATGCGCAGCATTGCGCTTAGTGCCGCGGCGGGGCGCCGCCGTGCACGACTAATCAGGGGGTCAGGCTGCATCGCAGCGAGGCGCCTGCACAGCTGGGTAATCGAAACTGACTTCTGGCCCCGCTGCGCACCTGGCTGTGATCTGTGGACACCTACACCCTTGGAGGGTGGCCACGCCTTGTGAGGCACTCTGTGAGGCGGTTTGAGGCACCGTCAGCTGCATGCGTGCCTGCAGGCAAGCCGAAGGGCTTTGCGTTCCTTGCGTACGAGGACCAGCGGTCCACGACGCTGGCGGTGGACAATTTGAGCGGCGCGCGCGTCACGGGGCGCACCATACGCGTCGAGCACGTGGACAACTACAAGCGCAAGAAAGCAGAGGCGAGGCGCCGCTGCCACACTTGCTGTTCCAACTGCCGTTTTGCTGCCGAAGCCCGTATCGCTGTGGATATTTGTCCCTGCCTCCGAGGCCCTGGCCAGGCAGACACATCCGTCAGCACTGGCTGGCTTCCTCACTGACTGTTAACATCAGGACTGAGGGCCGGATGCGTACATCGCAGGTGGAGGGCCGGGAGCAGTCGCCGGACACAGGGGAGGAGGAAGAGGAGGAGGAGGAAGCGGAGGAGGAAGCGGAGCGAGACACGGCGCCCGCAGGCAGAGCTGCGGCGCCGGCGGCGCGGCTGGCCGGCCAGAGCAACGGCGCAGGTGCTGCGTGTTGGTTCTTTGTTGCGCTGCGTCAACAGCTGACACCAACAGCATCTGTCTTGACGCCAGAAGGTACTGCAAATCCAGCAGCGGCTACTGAGCCACTGTGGCCAGAAGGACTGCAAATCCAGCAGCGGCTACTGAGCCACTGTGGCCAGAAGGCACTGCAAATCCAGCAGCGGCTACTGAGCCTCTGTGGCCTCAAACAGCTGCTTGTCTCGCATGAAGTCCCGCTTCGGCCTGCCCGCTATCTGTGGCCAATCCTGCGCTAACATCAGACGCAATCTGCTGCAGCGCCAGCAGGGCAGGACGCCTGGATGGGCTCCAACTCGCTGTTCAACATGCTGCGGGATGACGATGCGGCGGCGCTGCTGCCGAAGCCCGGCGCCGTGGCCGCTGCTGCGCCGGGCGAGAAGAAGGCCAGAAAGGAGAAGAAGGAAAAGAAGGAGAAGAAAGCCAAGAAGGAGAAGAAGTCACATAAGGTGTGGATGCTGCTATGTGTGTAATCGCCATCGTGCACAGACTCGTATGGGCACAATCTGAGGTGTACATGTACAGTCCCGCACATGGCACTTGCAGCTGGTGACTATCTGTCTTGGCGGTCCACAATCGTGCTTAGGAACTACACAGCGCTCTGATCTTGCCGGCGACAATGCATCGGAGCCGATGAATGCATGGATGTGGCTGCCTGCAGGACAAGGGCCATGCTGCAGAGGCGCGGGCCAGCCCGGACGCGTTGCGGTGGCCGCCAGCAGCACTTCCAGCAGAGCGCCTGCCCGACGTGCGGCCACAGAGCCCCGAGAGGCGGCCGGCGGGCACGGAAGCGGACGGACGCGGGCGACCGTCGCGACCCGATGATGACCGCCATGGCGGCGCCGGCGGCAGGGAAGCAGAGCGCGGCGGCAGGGGCTCGGACAGCTACAGCAGGGAGCGGCAGCGGTCGCCGCCTCGGCGGCGGGAGGAGGGTGAGCGGAGGGATGAGCGGGAGCGGAGCGGCAGCCGCAAGCGCATCAGGTCGCCAGGGGGCGGCAGGGACGACCGAGGGCGGTGAAATGGCACTGGATTATGCTGCCGGTCAAATCTTAGATCCGCATGACGGGGTGGGGGGACCAGAGGGCACCCAGTGCAGTGCTGTAAATCCGAGCCCATACTTCAGTGCAGTCAATGGCCCCTGACGACGGACAAGTCGCTGCAACATATCTGCACGGAAACATCGCCGACCATTCAATGCGATGCCATTTGTGCCTGTGTGCCTGTCCGGTTGCACTTGAAAGTAAGTACACCTCTGTGCCAGGTGCGTGCAAGCAGGTGACTGTTTTGCAGCCAGTCACATCCGGAGTCTCACTGTTCATTCACTGTGCCTGGCATCTCCCCTCAACTTGTACTGGCAGCAGCGGCGGGGACAGCAGCGTCCGAAATGGGCACGCCCGGCTGCACGCCGAGAGCCTCCCGTTCGCGCTGGATGGCTGCCACGAAGTCTGGCAGCTGCCACGCGTCCTGCACCGAGTGCTCCCCGATCTGCTCCCGTCGCAGCGCCACCAAATGCGCTGCTGACCCCACTGCCTCCCCCTGTGCCACCACACCGAAGGCGGTCAGGTACCTAGACAGAACTGCAAGGCGGCTGAGTTCTGCAGTGCCAGGAATCAGCGGCGCACCAGATCGTGCGCCAGCGACCGGATGTAGGTGCCCTTGCTGCAGCGGATGCGCAAGTGCACGTCCTGCGAATCGGGTGCGTCCCGCCACACATCAAACTGGCTGACGCTGATGGGGCGCGGCGCCCGCTCCACCGTCTCGCCCGCGCGCGCCGCCAGGTACAGCCGCTGCCCTGCAGCCGCAGCCAGGAGCACGACACTCTTGGGTTGCATGTCCACAATGAGGGCCAGCAGCCCGTGTGCAGCATCTGTCAGCGACACATTCGCTAGAGGCGCGCGTGGCAAACGACCACAGCTGACTGCCACATGCACCCCCTTGAGAGGCCTCAAAGAAGTCACCCGCCATAATACCCTCCAGCAGCGACGCCCCACACTCACGGACCGAATGCCGCAGAAGGAAGCCGAGCTATGTGGGATCAGTAAGGTTGGCAAGACTCACCCTTGATGCGAATGGCCGAATACATGGGTGGCAGCTGCATCGAGTCGCCCATGAACCTGTCGGCGATGGCCGCCTCCAGGTCCGCATTGCTGATGTGGCGCCACTCCGCAGTGCTGTCCGGCTGCAGCAGCAACAGCACAACATGTTTCCAGCTGCGTCAACGGCGCAAACACAAGGCAGTGACACCCCATCATGGCAAGGATAACTCTTGATCTCGAGATTGGGACATGCATGTGGCGGAACCTGTACCTCTGTCTCGGCGTCGAAGGAGGGCGTCGCCTCGCCCAGCCGCAGTGTACCGCTGTACACCTTGTCCATCGCCACAAAGCTGTCCACCTGCAGTAGAGACATGACATTGCCATGTCAGAAGCGTTTCCATCGCAGGCGCCAACACCGGCTGAGATAAGGCAGCCGCTCCATGTGGCAGTCCGGCGACCAGGGCGTGGCACACCTGAGTCACCAGCTGCTCGCTATGTGTTCCAACCGCGCAGTCTACCATGCTTTTTGTGACTAATGCATGAAAACATGGCAACCTCATGCTGAAAGTGCTGTGACATGCGGCGCTAACCTTTTTGCAGCCCTTGCCGATGCAGATGATGAGCAGGCCGGTCGCCTGCGGGTCCAGCGTCCCCGCATGCCCGATCTGCAAGCGCACTCCGAACCGATCAGGCGCTGCTGAATGAGCGTCGGACACCGTGTGCTTGCCTGCTGTGACATGACACACACCTGCAACGGCTGCAGTGTGCATTCCAGGGCCTAGATTCGCGCAGTAGGCAAGGCGACAACATTTCTGGGTGTTGATCACCAACCTTCTTTATGCGCAGCGTAGATCTCAGCTTTCCGCACACATCGAAGGAAGTCCACCCAAGCGGCTTGTCCACCAGCACCGCCGCGGTCTGCCAGGTGACAGGATCCTTTGGTAGCGACCCGCCGGCGGTTATAAGCGTCGGCCACGGCGCCTCCTTCTTCTTCTTCTTCGGCGGCTTACAGTCCGGAATTTCGTCGCGGCCTCCGGAGCCGCCGCCGCTGCTGTAGCGGCCGTAGGGCCCGTTGCTATCCTGCTGGTCGGGGTGCCGTATTGCGTCACACAGCGCGCCTGCCTCTGCTGCCGCCTGTGAGCTGCCCCGCATCGGTTCCTCCCCAGGGTCGTCAGATCTGTCGGGATGCGGATCTGGGTTCAGTGAAATGCTACACGGAACTTCGCAGTCCGGCCGACCTGGGCAGACCGAGAGCCTGCATGTCTGTGCACCGGTCCCTCTAGCTGCAGCTGCAGCTGCACCAGATGCGGTGATTGACTCACCGCAAGGCACTGCTGTCCATCGAGGCAGCGGCGCTGTTGTGCGCTGTTTCGGCAGCGGCACTGCAGGCTGAAAACCTTCCGGTCTGCTGCCAGCGCGACCGCGCAGAGCTGTGCTGCGCAAAGCTGTGCTGCTGTCTGTGGGCGTCTGCGACACGAGCCGGGCTGCCCAGGCCTGCGCATGGCACATTCCGCCCTTCATGTCATGCATGACTCCAGCTGGATCACATTGACTATACGGACAGATCTGAGTCGTGCATATTCCGATTCCAAAGTCATGTGGTCCAAAGTCATGTGGGCTCAGAACTGCGGCTCCCGGATAGCCCACCTGATAGGTGCATCCGCAGCCGCCGCAGCGCCGCCGCCGGCTGCGCCGCGCCGCATGCGCAGATCGTGCTGCAGTCACGCAGCATGCCTTGCAGCATCGTGGCGCCTCTGAGGCAGCCTTGCACACGCAAGGCGGCAAAAAGAGGGCTCGACAGCGACAGCTTGTCCCTTGTTACAGCCCGGATGCGCGACAGGCAGCCTCTGCTGTCGTGTGCGGCCGCGGCAAGCGCCAGCACTTGTTCAAGCAGTCTCCAGAGTTAGTTACGGATCGAAATGTACATGTATGTGTAGGATTGCATTCAGCTGCTGGGAAATCTGGCCAGCCTCAATGCAAGGGGATAATTTCTGCCGCCCTGTAGCGATGCGCAGGCACAAGGACGCAAGGACGCATCGGCACGCGAGAGGCAACTCTCGTGGTGATTGCTGATTCTGGATTTGCGAAACAGACAAGTGTCATTTACGCAACATCTTGCTTATTGCGCTACACCTAGCGACATCGCGCAGAGTTTGCTGATTGTCGTCACTCGGCAGGGCGCCCCACTTGCACTTGCCGCACTTGGAACCACTTGCAATGGCGACCGGCTGGCTGCGCGGAACGGTGTGCCACTGTTGCTAGCAGATTACGGCATGCTTGCAATCGCATGCTCGAAGCTCAAAAGCTTCGCGAGTCTGAGCGATCTGTGATCGCTTGCAACTTTGCACCCAAATGCAATGATCAAGGAAGGTTTCACATCACGCACGTATTGCGCAGGTCAAGGAGGTGCCCAATGGCGACACGCTGGTGATCTGTGGCAACGTCGCCAGCGGGCCGCCCCCTGAGAAGCGCATCACCCTCGCCTCGCTGGTCGCTCCGCGCCTGGTAAGTCGTTTCTGTACTGCAAAACAGTGTCGAATCAACTCCCTCGATTTTCAAGATTGTGCCAAGACATTGTGCTTCAGCTTAAAATCCAACACCGTGTATTTCCCGGCTTGCGCCGCAGGGCCGGCGGGACGGCAGCACCAGCGACGAGGCGTTCGCGTGGCAGGCCCGCGAGTTCCTGCGCAAAAAGACGGTCGGACAGGTGCGATGCAGTGCGCATCCCTGCTACTTGCACCGCCATCGCCAACATGTGCATCCATGTGCCGGAATGCACTGCATCTTTCTGATTGTATCAGGCCCTCACCCGCATCGTTGTCTTTGTCTGCAGCAATGCACCTTCAAGGTGGACTACACACTGCCCACGGCGCCGGGCATGGAGTTCGGCTCCGTGTTTATTGGCGAGAAGGGCGAGAATGTGGCCGCCGCTGTCGTCGCGGCCGGCTGGGCGCGGGTGCGCCGAATCATGTCAAATCGCTGGCGTCTGTTTCTTCCAGCGTTCACGCACAATTCGCTTAACGCCAGACAGCGTGCACTGCACTGCAAGCAGCAGCGATGGCAACGTGGCGACGCTCTCTCAACAAGTGAGCCACGCGTGCTACATGAGGCGGAAGAATGCCGAGTCCGCCATAATTTCACAGCATTCCTGCGATGCAGGTGCGCTCTGGCGGCGGCCAGCAGAGCCCGTACTATGACCAGCTTACAGCGGCTCAGGAAACAGCGGAGACGCAGAAGCTGGGCGTGTGGACCCAGGTATGATATTCCTTGGTTTGCGGTGGTGTGTTTCTCTCTGTGCGGGTAGCCGCTGGTATTGCATGCTGAGACACTGGAACCTCCTCCGCTGGAAGGTGCATGCTGATTGATGTGTTGGCAGCACCCTAAGTTGTGCCATCGGCCAAGATGTGATGTTGTCGAGGTGCATTTCTGCAGGACAGTGAGGCAGTCGCGACCGCCGTGCGGAAGATCCCGATCACAGCAGACGGCCAGAGTGCGTCCAACATTTGATCCCTTCACGACTTTCTGCTGCGCCAGCCAAACCCTGCAGTGCACCCTGCCCAATTGGACACTTCGGCGACTCTTCCTTGCCTACTGTCGACTTGTTACTTACTCACTTGCTTCTGCTTGCAGCGGGCGTGAACGCATTGGAGCTGCTGGCGGCGGCGGGCAAGGGCAAGCCGCTGCCCTTGTTCAATCCCTTCAGTAAAAACCTCTTCCTACCAAGCAACCGGTTGTGTATGTCTGCTTGCAGCGGGCGTCAACGCGTCGGAGCTGCTTGCGGCGGCGGGCAAGGGCAAGCCGCTGCCGGCCATCGTGGAGCGCGTCGGCGGCGGCAGCAGCCTTCACGTCACCCTGCTGCCCGACCTGCAGCCTGCCTCCGTGCTGCTGGCTGGCGCGCAGGTGAGATGGTTTCAGCACCTGACGCTGGCAAGGAAAAGAACTGGAGACCTTGTTGCGGCAGAGTCTCCAGTCGGCAGCCCGCCCCACAGCATGCTGCTGCCCGACGTGCAGCCCGCCTCCATGCTGCCGGTGGCGCGCAGGTGCAACAAATGCATGGCGGCAGTCCGATGACGATGATACGGATCTGACCAGATTGCTCGATCAGTACAAGCACGTTTCGGCCAAGCATTTGCCTTGAGATATGCTGCCTGCTCAATGGCCTGTGTTGTGCTGGCATGCCAGCCGCATGTGGACACTGGATCAAAGCCTTGTGGGCCTGTCATGACTGCAAAGGTACCTGTGGCATGAAACGGCGTCATCGCGCAAGGGAGCTTGAGGGACTGACCCACCATCATCCGGTATAGGCGCCGTCGATGGCGAGGCGGCCGCCGCCCACGCCAGAAGACCCGGAGCCGGCTCCTGTGCCCGAGCCCTTTGCGCGGGAGTCCAAGCACTTCACAGAGGTGAGTGTGTGTCGGAACACCAGATGCGCTGAGTACACGTCTGTAGCCGTGGTCGTCTTGTGGGGTGCGCTGCCTGATCAGGGCGGTGTGCTGGGCATGGCCATGCTTGACTGGCAGATGGCATGCATGCTGATGGAAGCTGGGGCCTGAACTCCGTGCCTCTTCCATTGACTCGGTGCCTCCTCACTGCAGATGCGGGTGCTCAACAGGGAAGTGCGCGTCATTCTGGAAGGTGAGGACCGGCCTTCATGAGCATGCCCCCACAAGCAGGATTCCACTTGGCACAGCATCCACCAGACTCTTAGGATCCACTAGGCTCTCGCAGTGCTGTCCTCAGCACCCTCAGCGCCCTGTCTGCCGTGCGAATCTGCAAAAACACGTGAACAGTCTGGGAACATGCGTCCCACTCTGCGCAGGCGTGGACAAGCACGACAACCTGATTGGACGGCTCATGTACGTGGAGGCGGGCGAGCAGCTGACCGACCTGGGCGAGAAGCTGGTCGACGCCGGCCTGGCTAAGGTTCTCATAACTCGACATTGAATGAACCGATGACTGGATTCAAAATCGGGCGGCAACTTGCTGCACAGCGAACCCAGCTGACGGACCTGAGCGAGAAGCTCGTTGACGCGGGCTTCGCCAAAATGCAGTCCGCTCGCCTGTTTCCTGCACAGATGCGAAGAATTGCCAACCAGGCTGTGACCTATGCTCTATCCTTCCTTGCTTTGAGGCTGCCATCGCTATCTGCGCACGGTGAAGTGGGGGCTGAACATGCTGACGATGGGGGCGTCAATGATTGTGCTCAGCAGCAAGCTCGAACTGACAGCAAATCGGTCGTTGTCATGCAGACGGTGGAGTGGGGGCTGAACATGCTGACGACGGGGGCGTTCACGCTGCGGGAGGCGGAGCGGCGCGCCAAGCAGGCGCGGCGCGCCATGTGGCGGTCCTACGTGCCGCCCGCCAACGCGCCCACCAAGCTGTCCGGCGCCTTCACCGGCACCGTCACTGAGGTGCGGCTCCAGGCTGGAGGCTGCTTTTCAGTTCCCCTGGAGCCAACAGCGCGCTTGTGCACGGACCTGAAAACCAATTCATGGCAGCAGCGCCTGAATAACGACTGGATTCCTGTCGGAGACTGCCTGACAGTGTGAGCGTTAGACGGGCATTCACCACATTGATTTTGACATTCGCATCTGCTTACTGTTGCTCGCAGGTGGTCAGCGGCGACTGCCTGGTGGTGAGGGATGCTGCCGCGGGGTCAGAACGGCGCGTGTTCCTGTCCAGCATCCGGGCGCCGCGACTGGGGCGGCGCGAGGAGAAGTCGGAGCCCTACGCCGTGGAGGCCAAGGAGTTCCTCCGCAACCGGCTCATCGGTGAGTGTGCAAGTGTTGGGTTAATCAATCGTAATGAGACAATGTCTTGATCAGCGTGTACAGCATTCGGAACCCAAACATATACGTCGAAGACCTATGCTGTGGAGAAGGAATTCCTGTGCAACCGCCTCATCGGTGCGTACGGTTTAGGCCTTTGTTGTGCACACTATGTCTTTATTGGCGTCTTTGCATCAGGAGTCAAAAGAGTCGGAACCCTAAGCAGTTGAACCGATGAACAGTCTGCACACCCGAACCATTGGTGTGCGGGGCGTTGAGCGTATAGCTTTTGGCAATATGCTTAATTGAATTTGTGAAGTCAGTGCAGCACAGCTGCTGACAAGGGAAGTGTACGACATCAGCTGAACACCCGACACAAAAGACCCCTGTGCTGCCGCTGGCAGGCCAGGCGGCAATGTGAGCATGGAGTACGCTGATCCCTGTGACGCCTGCCCAAGCAGGCCAGGAGGTGAGCGTCAGCATGGAGTTCACGCGGACCACGGGCGGACCGCTGGCGGCGGCCGGGCAGCCGACGGCGGCAGACACCCCGGAGCGTACGCTGTCCTTCGGCACCGTCACGCACGCGAGCGAGGGCGCGAAGAACGCCGCCAACGTGGCGGAGCTGCTGCTCTTCCGCGGCCTCGCCACCGTCAGCAAGCACCGCTCGTGCGCTCTCTTGACAGCTGGTTCACCCTCGTACATCGTGTATGCTGCGGGAACGCCGCTATCCTCGTTGCAGTGGGCTAGCTGCCTCTGGCTGCGGCTGAGCTAGACACATTAGCCCAACTTATAGAGTTTAGTGGACTTCCGCACATGACGCCATGTCGGACAGCACCTGCTAGATTCTGTTAAGCAATAAAGTTGTACCCAGAGTACCTGAGATTGCAAACTCCCAGATTCAGGGACGAGGATCGGAGCGCGCACCACGAGGCACTGCTGGGCGCGGAGGGGACTGTTGGCTTGGTGCATGTGCTGCACTGTTCCTGGACCTTCTTGACTCGCACCTTTCTGCTCACTCCTTCACGAGAACGTGTTACAGTGACGAGGAGCGGAGCGCGCACTACGAGGCGCTACTGGGTGCGGAGGAGAAGGGGAAGAAGGACAAGAAGGGGCTGCACTCGGCGCGCGAGCCGCCCGTGCACCACGTCAATGACCTCTCCCTCCCCGGCAACGCCAGCCGGTCCGAGTCTCGTCCACTTACTTCTGTCAAATCAGTGCAGCCCGCCTGTCCGGCATCATGCAGCCCTTGCACCACAGCCTGCCTCTGCCCAGCACCGCCAACAGGCCCGGCTCACGTCAACGTATTGTTAGAGTGCAGACCTGAAAGTCAACATGTTGGCAGAGTCCAGCCCGGCTGCGCTGCAGGATGCCTTCCTTCTCCCGTCAGTCAGTGAGCTGTTGTCAGCATGTAGGCATGGCCGCCCGCATGTGCAGCAGCATGTGTTTTCACTCTATCTGCCATTCTCTCACTCTTTTCTTCAAGCGACTCCCAATGCTGTTGAGATTTGATCATTGCAGGGCGAAGCAGCTGCTGCCGTTCTTCCAGCGCACGGGCAAAGTTGCCGGCGTCGTCGAGTTCGTACTGTCGGGCCACCGCCTGAAGGTTCGCCTGCTGTGGTGTCTTGGCAATCCTGCTCCGAGGCACTTGTTGGGCCTCGCCACTGCGTGTTGCCTGTAGCCATGTTGCAACGTATGCGGCACTGCCAACGCTGGTGCGCATGCACAATACTCGGACCTGTCTGCCCTCTGTGATCGCAACATCCACATGTCGATGACACGGTGATTGTGACCCCGCAGATTACGATCCCGAAGGAGGGAGTCACAGTTATCTTTAGTCCGGCGGGGGTGCGCACTCCTCAGCGCGCAAACCCCATGGGCCGTGACGGCCGCCCAATTCCGGTATGCTTCCCCCATCGGCTGTGTGAGCTAGTACACTGACAGAGCCCCGCAGCTGCGGGTGTGAAGCAGCGTCGCTTGCCACCTGCTGCGGCTGCTTGCAGCACTCCCCGGCACCGTAAGCGATTCGCTGCTGTGGCCTGGGTCCTTTCTGGCACTGCTTGATGCAGCCTCAGCCGCCTCCAGGTCATTTCGCCAGCAGGCTGCAATCTTGCAGTATCTATCGATTGCCATGAACCAAAAAGTTGGATGTGATCAAACATGCAGGAGGAGGCGTACGGTGAGGAGGCGTACTTGTTCATGCGCCAGCTGGCGCTGCAGCGCAGCGTGGAGATCGAGGTGGAGACCGTCGACCGGTGCGGCACGCAGCAACCTGCTCTGCGACTCCCCCACTCCCTTCTGCTCAGCCTGTCACGTTGAGCAATGATTTTCCACCCATGAGGAATGCACGTGGCTGACGGGTTGTTACTCACCAAGCACTTCCATCACATCACGACCGGCTGTTCATGAGCTGACGCACAACAGCGGCAGGCTGGCACACCTGTCGATTTGCCAACACCAAGACCTCGAACCTCGAACCTTCGACCCTCATCCCTAAACCCTGTGGTGCACCAGGGCGGGCACGTTCCTGGGGCGGGCGCGGGTGCACAACAGCGGCAAGCTGGTGGACCTGTCCTCAGCGCTGCTCTCGGCGGGCCTCGCGCGGCTTCACCCCACCTTCAACGCGGAGCGCCAGCCCGGCGGCAAGGAGCTGCTCGAATTGGAGCAGGCCGCTAAACAGCAGCGCCTCAAGGTGCGCAAGACAAATACGACTTTCGAAACCAGAACGGTCTCACGCACCCCACCTTCAATGCGGAGCGCCAGCCGGCGGCAAGGAGCTGCTGGAACTGGAGCAGGCCGCCAAGCAGCAGTGCCTCAAGATGCGTGCGGAAGAATGATTTGACACTGTTCGCGGAATCAACTACGCTGGCCGCTTGCACGACCCGGGGGCTGACGGCTGCGCTTGCAGTCGGGGTTTGTCAGTTGGCTGACAAATTGCGAGAAGCTGCTGACCTTGGAACAAGCCGCCAAGCAGTAGCGCCAAGGGGGCCTGCCTGCAGACTGAAGCCTGGATTCTGAGCTCAAGGTGTTCTGCTGTGACATAATGCCTCATGCTGCAGAAGGGGAGGACAGTCCAGTCTTGCGCCACTGTGATGGGCATACTCGCAGGGGGGTGCACGATGAATCTTCAACAGTTCATCTGGGTGATTCAATGCACCTTTTCAGCGTTATGGCCACCAGCATGCCCAACCTACCAGACGTCCTCAATTCTTCGTTGTGTCATTCGCTGCGTGGCGTCGGATGCGACATGCTGACAGAATTCTAGCAGCATATCCTCTGTGACGAACGTTCGAATGGCATGACGATCATCAGGGCTTCTGGAGAGAAAACGTGGTCGTTCCTGCCACTTTGAAGGAGGATTGGGCATTGCTCTGTGGAGTACAGGACACAGGATGGGTCAGATGAAGCTTCTTGTGGTGGTTCAGAGTCCGGTCCACAGACGCACAGACAGCGAACGAGGCAGCTGCAAGTCAATCTGAGCAAACTGCTAAAAATGCAGGCTGTGCAGATCTGGGAGGTATGTGTCGAGGAGGTGGCAGCGGCTGCGGCGGCCGCAGGCAACAAGCAAGACGGTAACATCTGAAAGTCGAGCAGCAACTTAAACTGCGCTGCATCTTGACTACGCAGATCTGGGAGAAGTATGATCCGGAGGCGGAGGCGGCGGCCGCGGGTGAGAATGGCGAGGCGGAGGCCGACGGCACCTCTGGCGGCGGCGAGACACTGGAGGTCGTCGTCACCGAGGTGGGTCAAGATCACGAGACCCTCAACTCTGCATTCTGAAGTCTGTCGTTCCTCCAGTTCATACACACTCGTAAAACCCACACTTGTATGTTGGAGGCGCTAGCTGCTGCGTTTTGCACACGGCAGGTTTCTATGGCACATCCAGCTTATCAGCAGTCCGGCCGGTAGCCAACGCGCTCGCTGCGGCGCGGATCATGGAGGCCCTCAGGCGGTGTCAAAACAACTCGAGTCCTGCGCACTCCACTGCTGACGCGACAAGTGGGTTTCCGGCGCGCCAGGTCGTGAGCGGCGGCAAGGTGTGGGCGCAGCAGGCCGGCGACCCCCGCGTCGCGTGGCTGACCCAGCAGCTCGCGTCCACGTCCATCACCGGCAGCCGCGTGCGCATCTCCGCTTGTGAACGACTGCGATGATTCTCTCGCTACAGTCCATTTGCCTGTAACCTGCGCTGTGGCTGTTGCGAGACTGGGGTGCCCGTGCGTCAGAGGAGCAGGAGTTTCAAGCTCGGATGTGGTGCCGTGATGTCCTCAAGCATGCCCAAGGGACCGCAGTCCCTGTCCTCATCTGTGGTTCCCATTCAAGATTGAATTGTGATTGAACAACATCTTCGTCAGAAACAATGCCCATCACCTGCTGTTTCTGCTGACCCCGCAGCCGAGCCTGAAGGTGGGCGACCTGTGCCTGGCCCAGTTCAGCGCGGACGACCAGTGGTACCGCGCCACCGTCACAGGCGCCGAGACGCGCGACCCCACGCGCCCACTGTACCAGGTGCGCAATTTCAGCTGGTCACAGGAAGCCGTGCCGCATCCCGACCGCGCCCCCGTCACGGCCGCCGAGACTCGTCACCCCGTGCGCCCGTTGCACCAAGCTCGCTTTCTTCGCACCGAGGAATTTTCGCCCCCAACTGACCTCCTTGGTTCCTCAGGGGAAGTGCTCCCTGCGACAGACGGACACCCCTCGGACTCGCCCATAGTCTTGTTCGCAGAAGCAAGCCTGTGCTGCCAGCTTCTGTGTCGACCCTGTGCGTTTGCCGAGCCGATACACATCATCCTGAGGCTTCCCACGCCTGACACATTTTCCATCATCCATCAATCACCAGCTGCGTCATTCTGCATGTGCAGGTAACCTTCATCGACTTTGGCAACAAGGAGAAGGTGCCGGGCAACAGGGTGCGCACCATCGAGCCGGCGCTCGCGGCCCTGCCGCCGCAGGCGCAGCTCCTGTCGCTCGCCTACCTCAAGGTGCGGCTCGAAAATTTTGTATTGTTTTTGGTTTTGGAATTTTGGCTTTGGAGCCTCAAGCGCAGGCGCAGCTCCTGTCGCTCGCGCACCTCCAAGTGCGGCTCCTCATGCCATCTGGCACACAAAGTCGCAGTTTCCACAGCCATGCTGTGGAAACCTTGCTGAAGCGGAAACCAACTCTGCCCATGTGATGCCGAGTAGAAGAGCTGCAATGTCTCGAGGGTGACTTCTGGCTGCAAAGGGCGCATGAGCCCCCTCCATGCTTCAGATCTGATACAGAAGTTGAGACTGAACATGAGAGTGCTTGAACACAGGTGCCGGAGGAGGACGACGAGATCGGGTTCGAGGCGGCGGGCGCGCTCGCTGCCGCGACTGCCGACGGCCGGCCGCTGCTGGCGGCGGTGCAGTGGCGGTCGCGACCCGTGCCCGGCAGCCGCGAGACGCCGCCGGTGCCGGCGACGGCGCACGTGCTGCTGACGCCCGCGCCCGCGGCCTCCAAGGGTTCTGCGGATGGCGGCGGCGGCGGTACTGGCGCCGGCAAGAGCGTCAACGAGCGGCTGCTGCGGGCGGGGCTGGCGCGCCTCGAGCGCGCGCGCGGCCACCAGGTACACAGACAGACAATGGCACACGGGGCATCAAGAAGCTTTGGGCTGCTCTGTAATTTGGAACTGGTTTCGCCAGACGCGGCTGCCGCGCCTCGCGCCCCATGCGCTGTCATCTGGGGGGAGCGACTTTTCTGATGCGCCTCTGGCGTGATGGGAATTTTCTGCATGGATCTCGCTCCTGCCCCAGGCGCGCGGAGGAGACCGATCGACGGCTGTTTGTCGCTTGAGGCCACGACTGGCTCTCTCTCAAGAAGCACATGGCAGGCGGCAGCGGCGTGGCAAGGTGCTGGAGCAGCTGGCGACGACGAACTTGAGCTCAACACCCTGGTTGTAACATACCAGGTTTTTGGAAGTTTTCTCGTAACATCTACAGGCGGCTGCGGCAGGCAAGGTGCTAGAGCAGCTGGCGGCGGCGGAGGACGTCTTCAGCTGTGCTATCGGTCAACTTCAGATGTTGAATCGGTGATCCATTTCTCCAAACGTTTTGCAGGCGGCAGCCGCTGGCAAGGTGCTGGAGCGGCTGGCGGTGGCAGAGGACGCGGCGCGGCGCGCACACGCGGGCCTGTGGATCCACGGCGACCCGGGCGACGAGTCCGACGGCGACGACTCTTACGTGCCGCGCGGCCGCTTCTAGGGTCAGGGGTGTCAAAATTCCTGTTGCAGGTGCTCTGCAGTGCTGGCGCAGCCGATGCCTGCGCGGCCGCATCTAGATATGCCCAGGCAGCATGCCGCAGTGCTGGCGCGGCCGGTATCCGTACGGCCACCAGCCCTGCACCTCAAACACGAAGGCCGCTATTGTCGCAGTGTTTATGGGCTCTGGCCGCTGCGTCGAAGTGAGCCTAGCAAACTGCAGCATCTGAGCGGAAGCTGAGTGTGTTGTGGCGTCTGCGCGACGAATTTTGCGGTCGCCCGTCACGAGCTGGCAGAAGTTTTGGCAATGAGCAAGAAGCTTTCGTATGGTGAAGCAATTTCATGTGAGGGTGTTACTCTCTGCACCTCACCCGTGGTCTACGTGGGCTGTTTCGAGACACAGCAGCGGGAGCATGAAGCCCTGTGCAATACGGCTGAGGCGGAGATTCAAAATGGTGTTGCCCTTCTCATAGAAACCTTGCCACCAACCTGCCACCTTAATCCAAACCGAGCTGCGATTGAGGACCTTTGCATCAACCTCCACCTCGACCCTAGTTACGCGGCCAGACCAATGTCTAGGTCAAACGAAACGTGCCCTAAAGCCATCTCCCTCAACTGGCCGCATGCTGCTCCCTCCACCGGGCGATGCGGCGGCGGACAAAGTGGCTGGACGCCAGGAACTTGTGCGGCAGCGGCTCGCACGTCAGCGGCGATGTGTCGTGCCCCAGCGTGACCAGCCAGTTGGCAATGGCGGTGCGCTCGTAGGTGTGTGTCCGTCGGCGCACACCACCAAGTCATCCATCAGCGTCTGCACAGAATCCCGAATAATTAGAGTATGGACTTGCATGTGCATTGAGTGTGGCAGGCGGGGTGTGGCCTGCGGCACCCCTGCCTGACGGCTGCCTGCACCGCAAGTGATCAGGAATAAGTTGTCAACAATCAGCAACTATAGAAGTACCCATTCAGTTTGGAGAGACATACTGCATGATTGTTTGGTATGAGAACAAAAGGCACAGTTGGGCACGCTCGATGGGCCTGGGAATGCATAGGGCACCTGTGCTGGGCAGCGGTGGTGGTGACAGGCTGTGGCCGACTCTGGCAGCGTGGCCAGGCTGCTGCGGCTCCCACTCATGCACGCCCGTCTGCATCTGCAGCTGCTGGGGCTCGGCGGGCCACGCTGGCGCTGCACTCCACCGCCGCCCCCGCCGCTGTCGCCGCCCCTGCTGCTGCTGCTGCTGGTGCGGCGGCGGCGCCTCCCATCCTTGCAAGCCCGGCTGCTGCTCCACGAGGCGCCAGCACCGAGATGCCGCTCGGGCCCCGCCGCCGGCGCCGGCGGCGCATCGGCGCGCTCGGCTGCATGTGCTCCGCTGGCGCAAACACGTAGGAGCCCCCACCGGCCGCATCCGACCACGCCGGCTGCTGCGCTGCCGGCTGCCAGGCGTCTGCCGCCGACCAGGTGTCTGTGGTGGAGGCGCTGCTCGTCGCGGCCGCGGCGCCGTCTCCCGGTGACGCACCGGCGGGTGTGATCCCCGGCAGGCGGGCCGGCGCCGCCTGCCACGGCCGCTCGTGCTGCTCCAGCAGCGACAGCTGCAGCGCCAGGTCTTCGTCCCCTGCGCTTCGCTGGATCTGCCGGATTGCCGGCCAGCGGGTGAGATCTCCGGTGGCGCGCCGTCGTCTGCCAGCTTGCGACCTCCCACACGTTTGTTGGCTGCTGCGGGTCGGGTGCTGGCGCGCCAGCTGCCTCCGGGCGGCCTGGTTGGTCACCACTGACAGGCGACACAGCTGCCTCTGGGCTGGCTGGTGCCGGCGCGACGGCCGGCACCGCCGGCGCGGCCATCGGCTTCGCTGGTTCCCCAGCCGCTGCAGCCGCCGGATGCGGCCTCGTGCAGGCTCCGGTGGTGCTTGCATGGCCCTTGCTGCAACAACATGAGAGCTCTGAGACGCATCCGAGCTGGACCGCCAGGTTCTGCAGCATTGCAGGTCAGCCACAAAGCCCCTCCAGGTTCCACCCTCGCCACACTTGCATTTTGGCTCAGCCTGCACATAGCTGAGCTGCTGGCAACTGCAACGCTGCAACACCGATAGCACCTCTTGTGTGAGGCTGTTGGAGCTGACCAGGAGGTGCCCTGCTGAACAACCCTTCTGCTGACCACTGCGTACACTGTACTAGCCACAAACGCCACCAAACCCCTGCGTGTTCCATGGTGATCCACGAGACAGTTGCAGAAATGCCTGCTGAGTCACTCTGGCAAGGCTATTGCTGGCGCAGGGACAAGCGGGGTAGTCTGGAAAAGGGTGATCACCAGAAGGAGGAGGCTCCGCCGCATTGTCAAATCGCACCGCCAGCACTGGTGGCAGCCGCAGCAGGCCTGCCGTCCACTGTCCCGCCTGCAAAGGGTTGGTCGTGTCCATTACAATGGAAAATTTCATGCGGCTGCCGCAGGACTTCCGAAGATCCAAGGCTGCGCCCTTGGCAGCATGTCAGATCAGCATCGAGCCGTCCTGAAAGAGGTTTGATGGACATATTCGACAGCCCTGCAAAATCTCGTCATCGCTGCAACGGCTGCGCCCAACCTGACACAGGCATGTTATTGTGACTTTCTGTATGAATCTTCGGGCCGCACCTGCCGGGCTGTGTGCCTCTCAATGGCGTCCCGCATGTTGCGGATGTCTCCTGGCAAGGCTGCCAGGTACAGGTGTAGGCCAGCAAGACAGAGCCCACAGCAAGATGCCGTGTTCTGATGGCTGCATTGCCGCAATGCACGGCCGCCCCGCAGGCCTCACCCGATATGCGATGCCCTCTTCGGCCAGCAATGTGCCGGAACTGGCCGCCGAGCCAGGCTGGCACGGCTTCTGCACCGACATCAACTCCTGCAGGCACCAGCGATCTGCAGCTCGTCAGCAGTTCTGCATCCTTTGTTGTGCGCGTGCATTATTACTTGCCGTGTACACCTCTGATGAACATGCACAAGGTTCCTTGGCAGAAGCGCTGTTGGCAGATGCTAAAGACGCCACAACTAGTAAGTGGACATCGTGCACACGGTCGCCTGACAGACTGGAGTGCCAGGCTGGCCGTCTGCAGGAGGCGCCGGCACATCAGCCGTGTTGGCCTGTGCCGCGAGTCGAGTGACGGTGTCAAACAGCTTCGCTGGCAGCAGCGGATTGTGGCAGCGCCCCGCCTCAGCGGCCTGCAAGAGAAACATGTGCGAAAACGGTGGACTTGCCTGGTCGTGTTTGATGCCGTGTGAGACGTTCCACGGTGTCACCCTGTGAGGACTGTTTCATCTATGAGCATCTCTGATGTGCCACCAAAACGATAGTGGATGCAAGGCAGTGAGGATGTGGGAACTCTACCGTTACGAACAAAAGCTGGCCGTGCAGCGGCTTTGCAGCCACGATCACAGCCAGCTGCGACCACAGCAGGCAGGCCGCCTGTGACCCAGCGTAGATGAGCAGCACTAACCTGGCCATTGTCGGCGGACGGACTGGTGATCATGTCCTGCGCGAAAGCGGCAAGCGCCGCGAGCGTGGGCGTTTGCACCGCGTCCAGTAGCGGCGATACGGAGACCAGCAGGCCCACGAGGTCGCAGAAGCTACGCGTCGCCATCAGCGCATGTGAGCAGACAAGCATGACCCCGAGTGGAGCGGCTTTGCTCGGGAGGCCAGACCATCGTTTGAGCGAGGTTTCTGTGTTGCAAAGTGGCCAAATGTGGACCAATGTCTGAAACGAAGGACGCGATTACCCGTCGCACTGCAATGGACGCGAGTACCCGTCGCACTGCGGCTATCTGTAAAAACAATTTGCACTAAAGCAATGGGAGGGCACCGTCAGAATGGCGTTCATGAAGCCCAAGTTGTTAAGATTGGAGATGGCCCGCAGCTTCATGCCGGCGGCACCGACTTCCGCAGGTAATACTGCAGGGCTCTGCAAATGTACTGAGAACGTTACAGCCCAGCGCAAGTACGCCAATGCGCGAGGGGTTATGTCCTCATTCTGCGGCCATACAACCTACTACTGTTGCTACACAGATACGATTTTCAGTACATCATTCAAGTGATGCATTATCGATGCATTCCTGCATGTCCTCATGATGAATCCATGCACGGGCCTTACGAGAGGAAGTGCGCAGAGCGACCCACCTTTCAGCACCCTGGCTGCGCTGCATGACTGTCGTGTGATGGAGGGCAGCGGATTAATCAGATGCCATGGCTGCAGAGGCTTCGCTTGTCAGGCCATGGCTGCGAGTACAATAGGCATTTTGCTTGTACAAGCCCTGCCAGAAATGACGACTGCCCGAAATATCGAAAAGGTGTGCCAGGTGGAGGCGTTGGAGAACACCGATTGTCAGAGGGATGAGAGTGTGTGTTCTCTGTGTGCACGTCCGATCATCACCAGAAGCTCTTCTGTTCTATGGAAGCAGCATTGGGGTGAGCATGCAATGTTGCAATTGAACAGTCGACTGCACACAGTGTGCACGACAGGCTGTGCACGTGATGCACGCTTTGTAGTCTCGCCTCCTTCTCATTGCCCAACTAATTTTACTTCCAAGCACATGTGACAGATTCCTTCCGTTGGATAACGTTGTGTAGGTGCTGCGCTCTCGTTACGTGTCGCTGCCGTTGTTTAGATTGACATCGGCCAGGGCAATCTGTCGACAGCACGCTGTGGTCCTTCTGCATACTAGTATCGAGAGCAAAGTTTAGTGTCATTTGGCGTTCTTATGCGGGACTCTTACGTTTGAGGCGCTGCCACTGTCCAGCTCTTCTACAAGCGCTCAGCAACGAACACCATGAGCTCGCCTGACAGCGGCACAAGGCTGCTGCAAGGCTCATCCTGCACGCCTGAGACATCGCCACGGCAGACGCTGAGCGTAGTGCGGCCGCCGGCCACGCCGGAGCAGCCTCTGTTGAGCGCCGATGGCTCCAGGCTGCGGCGGCAGCGGCCGGAGCACAAGTCGCGGCAGCTGGAGCCGCCGTCGCCCACGGACTCAGCCTCCTCATCGGAGGAGGGCAGTCAGCACGAGGCCGCGGCATGGCAGGTGCGCAAATGCATTCAGAAGGTTGCACAGCCCAATATGCGCGACTGCCCCGCCGCGGCATGCATGATTGAACCGGAGATCCGGTGCCGGATGTTATCCTTGATTGCGTTTGCTGAGACCTTTGATGCACCAGGCAAGAAAGAGATTCACAATTGAACAATCACAGGCGACCGCCAACCTGGCAGCCAGCATCCAGCACGCGTTTGCGCCGGCGCCCCGGGTGGCGGCGCAGCCGCGCTGCAGCCACACCAAGCTGCTGGTCGTCGGCGAGTCGCGCTCCGGCAAAACCACCCTCATTAAGACCCTCTTTGCCGCGTACGCGCAGGTAAGCACAGCGAGTCTCAGTTTCTGAAGCCTCGTTTCTGAGCCAGGTATCGTCATGCACCCGACACGCGGCGCCTCGCTCTGCGCCTCGCAGTCTTTGTGCCCTGCACAGAGGTGACAGATTCAAATGCGCCTGAAGCACACCGCATGGGTAGACATGTGCATCACTGCTGGCATGTCGAGCAGTGCAGCTGCGGCGCGCACCCGCAAACAGAACACATGAACCGTCCTGGCGACTACCATCAATCCAGCCGACCATCATCCAATGTGTAGGATACGGACCTGCCGGCGGGCGACGCCAGCGGCGCCAGCGCCTCTGCCGCCTTCCGTGCCGACCCGGAGCGTTTCGCCACCGATATCCTGGTGGACAACGCCGCCACCGGCCGCACCTTTCACTTCACTGTGCAGGTGCTTACAATTCACATTGCAGCTTCTGTCTCTGCCCGCGCTCCCGCGTCGTGCCAGACTGTGACGCACTGGGGTAGGGCTGCATAAACACAAATGGCACTGTCTTGCAAGGCTTATTACACACATTGCCTTGCATGGTGTGCTGCGCCGATTTACATTGTTCCATTGCGCGCGGCGCACCAGAAATAAACCTGGAGGCGGACTCTGGCGCCAGCCTGGCGTACACGCCTGGCACTTCAACAGGCTGTGCAACATTCCTTGCTTACTTGTAAATCTTGATTCTTGCAGGACACGCCCGGAACCGACCTGGAGGCGGACATCGGCGCCATCGTGGCGCACGTGCAGGCGCAGAACGCGGCGTATCTGGCGCTGGAGTCCGACCCAGGGCGGACGCAGCCGATGTCCGCGCTGCCGGACCCGCGCTTCGACGTGGTGAGGCGGCCAAATTCTTGTAGCTGGCCCTTGCAGGACATGGCGGTAGCGCCACTAGTCATGTGATAGTAACTGATAGTCAGATGTGGACTGACGAGGGGCGAGTGGCATGTGCAGAACGAAGAATTGTACTTGTCTCCCAACCAAGCACTTCATCTGATATACTTCCAAATGTATGATGCATGTGGCAGGCGCTGTACCTCATCCAACCGCATCGGCTGACGGCAGCAGACGTGGCATGCATGGTTGCGCTGTCGGCAGTCATGGCGGTTGTCCCGCTGCTTGCCAAGGTGCGTACGACTTGCCCCTGTCAGACGTTATGCTGGGGCAATATGCCGGAGCTTCTCAGGGGACAAGTGTGCAGAGCGTTGAAGGATCTGCAGTCTAAGATGCACTGTAGCAAAGGGTTTGATGCTGAGAACCTTCTTAATAACACTCTTGAATTCATAAAACACTCGCATTATGAGCTTTGCTGCCCCTGCGCAGGCAGACGCCATGACGACAGACGAACTCGAGGCGATGCGGACCAAGGTTCGCTCCGCGCTGGCCGCCGCGGGCAAGGCCGCCGGCCGCCCGGTCGTGCACGCCTTCAGCCGCGGGGCTCTGGCGGCCGCGGGCGCGGTCACAGCCCACTGCGTGCCGCCCTTCGCCATCATCTGCAGCCGCACAGCCGACCTCGCCATCGGCAGGTGCGTGCTGATCTCGAGCTATCACGAAGTCGTTCCAACAGCATTTTCAGTCACAGACGCCACGACTTGCCCCTCTGGCTTCAAGTACGAGCTGAAACTTCAGCCGCAGGGCCCCCGCTGTCGCTCTCAATGTTTGTTCATTGGTGCAGGTGCAGACCTGATTCAGCATAGGCCGCTCACATCGGACCAGTCCGCCAGGAGGGAGCCTGACTTGCCCGCGTGCCCTGCAGGTTCTGGCCGGTGCGCACCTATGAGTGGGGCACGGTGCAGGCGCTGGCGACGCCGCACAGCGACCTTCCGCTGCTCAAGCGGCTGCTGTTCGAGGCGGGCGCGTCGGAGCTCAAAGCGGCGACAGAAGCGCGCTACTACGCCGCGCGCGAGTCCGCGCTGGCTGCAGGGTGCGCTACTCAAATGTATTCAAACCAGTGTTCTGCAAAGGTCCATCAGAATTTTGCCAGCTTTAGGGGTCATCATCGGTACTGCCCCCGACCCAATGCGTGCGCTGCCAGCGGTGTACAGAACTGAGCAAGTGCTCCCGCTTAACCCTCCTATGCCACCCTCGACAGGTTCTAGGAGTTATGGCGCCTGACAGTCTTTGCAACCAGCAGGGAACAAATTCATTGTTCTGCTATGCTGCAGGCCCGGCGCCAAGGGAGCATGCGTGCCAGCGCTGTTACGCGGCCGCCCCCGCTCCGCCGCGCTGTGGGGCCTCGCGCTCGGCGCCATGACTGTTCTGGCCGTCGTCGCCGTCGCCGACGCCGCGGCGGCGCGCCGGGAGCGGTCGTACCTTCGGGCGGAGGCGGCCGCGGCCCGCGCCGCCGTCTCCCTGCACGAGCAGGTGGCGCAGCTGTCGGCGGCGGCGGCAACAGCAGCGTCCACAGCAGCGCCCACTGCTGACCCACCACTGGGGCTGTCAGCGCCGAGCGCCTTGCTGGCGTACCTGTCCGCCTGGTGGTTGGCGTGAAAGCAGCGCCGGCGGCAGATGATTGGGTGACTCAAATATTGAGTGGGAATCAACATGCAGCGGCCGCTTAGCAGCAGAGCGAAATGGCCCAAACGGGTTCTTCTCGGCCCACGCTCTGCCACCCACCACGCCACCAGTCCTAGCTGCACAGGTCAGTCCGCTGCAACATGTAGCATTCCGTGCGATTTGCAGACAAGTCGCGGCATCCACTGCGCCGCTGACTATGCATACAGTTGGTGACAGTCCTCTTTCCGATCTGCGGATCTGTGCCGGTGCGCAGGTATTTGGCTGCGACGGCAAGCACTGGAAGCGCTACCGCAGCAACCTGGCGGCGGCTTTCGCCAGGTGACCAAACGTGACGCAGCTGCGCACAGAGTCGGCATGTGGCGCGAGATGTATGCTGCAAGGAGAGAGTCATAGAGTTTTAAAAACTGCAATGCAGTTGAGCAGGGAACAGAGCGGTGGGCGGTTGACATTGGCAGACTGTGTTGACGGAACATGTCGGTTGCTAGTGTACAACAGTACTGATCCATATTGGGTTTGGGCCGATGCTAGTTTCGAGCCGAAGCAATTCGCCAGGCAATAACCTCCCAACAACAAACCGCAGTGCAGGCCGTCTCCGTTCCACTCTCCAGCACCAAGTGTCGCTTTGAGCTCTCTCGAACGTTCCCTCAGTTGCCGAGACCCCCTCCCATTCGCATGCCACAGAGGCTCAGCGACACCGGCCGCTGCGGCGACACTGGACGAGCACCGGTTGTCCGCCGCACGGCTGCGGGTTTTCTGAATGGTTGCTGCTGCAGGCGCCGCGGCCTGCTGTCAGCCGAGCCCGCCGTAGTTGCGCAACCCCGCAGCCTGTTCGGAAAGGATGTGCTTCTCTGCAGCGCCTGCTGCTGTTGCGTCGGCTGACGCAGCGCTGCGGGCTGAAGGTCGTGCGTCGCAGGCAAGCTGCAAGTCCGCGGCAGCTGTTGCAGAATCCGCTGGTGCGCCGGTCCTGCCGGGCCGCAGCTGCGGCGGCTCCTCGCTGTCAGGCTTGGTGAAGATGCACACATACCTGCAACGGATGGAAGCTGCGTGCCCCCGGGCGGAAGACTTCTGGCGCCAGGCGATGGGCCCGCCGCTGCCGCAGTGCCCAGAACCTCAGCAGACGCTGCAGGGTGCCTCGCAGCGGCGGAGTCGCAGCGGTCGTTGGGTCCACAGGTGGGCCGCCGTGGGCAGCCAGTGTCATCCCGAGCCTCGACGCTGCTGACGCTGCCGCCGTCTTCGTCCGTCGCCGTGCTGCCTGTTGCGCTGCTGTTGCCGCTGCTGCTGCTGTCGCCGCCGCCGCTCCTGCTGCTTGCCGGCCGCTCACTGGGAAATGTTGCATGGCTGCTGAGGGGCTGATCTTTGTGGTTGGCCGCTGCGTCTGCGCTGCTGGCGCCAGAAACGTCGCTCCACCGAAGGGTGTGCTCTTTGGGTCCTGCTGTGGACTGCCAGCCCAATGGCTGCGGCCGCTGTGCGGCGGCGGCTGCCTCCATTGCCGCCGCAGGCACCGCATGGCCAGCGACTGCCTTGCAGGTCCGAGGAGAGTCCAGCAGGCCAGCGTGAGCCTTCGGGTACTGCAGCGACAAGCGGCCCACTGTGAATGCCATGCTGTTCGCTGGAGTCGCAGTCGCTGGACCAGCCATGGCTCCCGAGCGAGCTGCCGCCACCGCCGTCGTGGCTGTCGCAGACGCACTTGGCTCAAAGGGCCTGCTGTGGCTGAAGGCGCTGCCGCTGCCTACCACTGTGGTGCGGGCCACCCCAGCTGGCGGCGAGTCGCCAACGAGGCATACGGGCCGCGATGCAAAGATGCAGGCATCAATCATCAGCGGGTCCAGTGTGATCACTGCACTCAGAGTGCGCACCCTGCCGCTTCTGCTGTAGCACCGCTTGCCACAGCCGCGGCCCGAGTTGCTCGTGCGTTGCGAGCTGCCCGCTCCTGCAAGGCTGCCGCCGCTCAAGCTGCTCCTGCTGCCTGTGGTACCGCTGCCGCCGGCGGCGCTGGAAGCAAAGCTGCTACTGCGGCCGCTGAGGCGGCGGCTGTAGACGAAGCCGCTGCCGCGGCTGCTGCCGCCGCCGCCGCTGAAGCCGCCGCCGGTCTGGCAGCTGCTGCGAGGTGTGGAAACTGACGAGCTGTATTCACGCCACGCCTCACCAGTCGCTCCGCTGCAGTCTGCGTTGTCGACTGTAATCCTGGCCTGCACGCCGGTGCACAATTGTGAATCCGCATCGTGCGGGCCTGATGCGCCCGGGTGCGGTTCCGCAGCTTCCGACCTTGCGTGGCACATCACGTCATCCGTCAGCCGCGCTTTGAGCTCTGCCGCAAGGCGGCGCGCCTCCTGCACGGCGCGGCGCTTGAAGGCAGCGGATCGCCGCTTCTGGACATCCGCCGCCGCCGCCGCGTCCGCCGCCTGCTGCCGCTTGCGCTCCTGTATAAATCCAATCAGTTTGAGGTCCTGATGCCATCTGGATCACGACTCCTGCACACACTCAAGATGATCATGGTGGTAGTGCGACACACAATGGACCCGTGGCTTTGGCTGTTGCTTTGTCCCCGCCATGCTCCTCAGGATGCAACCTTCCCAAACTGGAAGGGCAACGGAGACACGGGACGCCATCCATGCCTGCAGCCGCTGCAGGGAGCTCTGCGCCTTGGACCACACGGAGTTGCGCTGGAAGACGGCGGCGGCGGCTCGCAGTAAGCCCTCATAGTCTGCCTGCCGCTGCGGATCAGGCGCCGGGTACAGCGCCTGAAATCCACCCAGCGCCGATGGCGATTCCCTGCCACCGGCGCCAAAGCTGCGCAACAACAGCATTCGTCGCTTCACGGGAAATGAATCAGGTCGTAGGCGAAGACGAAGCGCAGAGCGACTGGCTTAGCTGGTGCTGCTGCTCTGGTAAGGTGCAGCAAGTGTAGAGGGCGGAGCAACAGTGCTGGAGACAGGAGTTTCTTGATAAAGCAAGATGTCTCGGATGCATTCAGGTCGGCAGATTGGCACCGACCTGGTACTCGGTTCATCTGACAGGACGCTGTCTGGGCTGCCTGCTCGCTCGTGGCCCGCCGAGACGCGGTGCCTGCCGCTGGCGTCCGCCTGCACCTGCAGCGCAGCATCAGACAGCAGGAGCCTGACAGACTGTTAACGGAGTCTCTGTGTCGTGCACATGGCGACTGGGCATGTCAAAATCATCAGCCGAAGATTGTTGCTTGAAACTCTGTTCTGCAGCAGCCTCCGTGCCAACCACGCACTTGAAGCGGCTCAGGTGGACCGATCTAATCTGACAAAAACAAGCAGACCAACCAACACACACGAGCCGCACCAGCAGCAGCGTCTCTGCCAGTAGCGCCTCCTTGACAGTGCAGTCGAGAACGCTGCCGGTGATGAAAGACGGCGAGTGGTTCACCTCCAGCAGCCATGGCCTGCAGCCCTCGTCCAACAGGATGTCGTAGCCTGCGCATTCCGGCACGCAGTCAGAAGCAAAATGAAATTTCAATTGGAACTGGGAATGTTTCATTGTGCTATGCATGCACCTGAGCGCGAGAGGCGACCGGCGCAGAGTTGCTGCGCACAGCACCGTCTGACAAGGTCAACACAGCAACCGTCACAGAAATCCGTCAGCTGTCGCGTGCCACCGACTTTCATTGACTAGACTCGCCGAGCAGCTCGAAGCAGGAGGAAGAGCCATGGCCGGGCGGCAGCACTGTGCGGTAATTGTGCGCCAGGCCCGGCTGCACCGCCAGCAGCGACTTGACGATGACATCGCGTGTCGCCCCCCACATGGCGTCGAAGTCATGGCCGCCGCGGTCCATCCACTGCCTACAGTGTTCATGCTCCTCCAAGTAATGTAAGGATGCGGAGACATCTGAGTGTTGTTGTTTGACCATCAGACGTGCAATTGCATTCCGTCTGCAAGTGTTGCAGCTCTGGAGCAGGACGCTGTGAGGTGTACAGCAGATGGCAGGCAAACATGCCAATGCACCTGAGAGCCTGCAGCGTCCACTTGTTGGCGTCGCAGCCGCCCGCAGTCGGCGCCGTGGCGAACGCACCGTCGGCGTTCTGCTTGTTGACGGCGTGGTTCGTCAAGTGCGCGTACACATCGTCCAGGTTGGCGGGCGCTGGCGGCGTGTAGGCCCGAGTGCAGAAGCGGCACAGCCCTGCGTGTTGGGCAGGGGATAACGTCAGTAGCTCCCTCTGTATAGCTGTCCGGAATGCAGTTCACAGTGCTGCGTCCCAAGGGCAGACATCTGAACATGTGTTCATACAACCCATACAACAGCAGCAACCTGGACTTTTCACAATGCTGACAAAGCCAGGCATGCAGAGCGTGGAGGCGTGCCTTCACTGAAGATGTATGCCTGAAGCGGGGCGCAACAGGTGACGAGCACGTAGATGCGCATGTCAAATTTCAAGCCGTCAATGAGCAGCGGCCGCTCCAGATATGTCATCACCACGCCGTCCTGCAGTCCGCCGCCTTCCAGGGCAATGGCATCCAGATCCGCCTGGACATCACCCCAGCGGCTTGTGAACCAGATATGCCTCTGGATCAGTGTTGGTTCAGCATCGCTGGAATATCGTTGTGTATATTGGCTGGATGCAATGCGTCTCATGCACACGTTTGCATGAAGGACCTGCAACGATGAAGCATTATTAACACAGGGGCAGCCACTGCTGAGCGCATCCGCACCTCGCTCTGCAGCAGCCGGATTCCGCGCCCCTGCGAGCCGCCCGAGGGCTTGAATATGTACGTCCGCTTCGCCTGCCGCTGGGCGGCTGCTTCCGCTGCCGCGCTGCTTCCGTTGTTGCCCGGCCCTCCGCACAGCTGCTGGCTCGTCGCGGTCGCCGCTGCCGCCGAAGCCGCCCGCCGCCGTGGCGTCTGCGCGGCGCCGACATCAGTCCCCCGCGGCGTCTGCATCGCGCTTCCGGTCCCCCTTCGACTGAAATGCTCGGTGCTCTCACTCCTAGGAGTAATTGGCTGACATTCCGGCGCCAGGGTCGCGCAGTTGTGGGCGAGTTCCGCCGCCAGCGCGGCGCGCTGTTCCGGAAGCTGGAAGGCGCGCGGAGCCAGGTCTGTGTATTCGTGCGGCGCCTCCGCCGCCATGGCCGCCAGATTGCGCGCCAGCTGCTTCTTGCGACACAGCTCCAGCATGCCGTAGAAGTGGTTGACCTTCTGCGGCAGCAGTAGCGACGGAGATGCACTCAGAACCCGGCATGCTGAATACTTGCAATGGTCTCGAGGCCTGTGCAGCTGCGGGCACCATTGCTTTCATGCAGGCCCGCTTAGCTTTCAATCTTGCGCTGTGACTTTGAAGAGAAGCTGATTGCACTTGTGCGAAGAATAAGTGCAGAATTGTTCTGGTAAGTTGGCACTCACTCACAGGGCGCAACCTGTGAGGGGTGCAGCCGGACGAGGCGGTCGACGGTGACGGAGGAATCGGTCCACAGGACGTCCCAGCTGGTGTCGCATTCGTCTTCGGCAGCGCGCCACCCCAGCCGCCGCTGCACCGTGCGAACTGCAGAACAGGAATGACGAGTCAGTATCAAGTCGGGGGCCAGTTTCGTGGTGAAATTATCGTGAAAACTATGCCGAAGTAAAGAAAGTCGAACAACGTTCACGACTTGGACATGGCAAATGCCGCCGCCACCAGGCATCACTTGCTAAAGATCTGAAGATCACAACTACAGAGTCGCACTGTCGGCTGCAAAGACGTACATGTTGTTCGAAGCACTCACGGACATCGTATCGGCAGCTGCTCAGGCCCAGCTTCGGCGTGGGCGCTGCCACTGCCTGCGCCTCCAGCCACGCCGCCACAGCATGCTGCCCTGACATCCTGCCGTTGGGCTTCGGTGGTTCACAAGTTGCGGCAAAAACCACTACGACACGCATCCATGACGGATGGGTTGTCAGGTGAACAAGAGTGCCAGCTCGCTGTCTGCCTGTGCCTATGAGGGCTGTCGTGCGCCGAGACAGACCAACTCAGAAGCGCATAGCTTTAAGAGCCTTTGAATCAGATGAAATGCATGCGAAGACCCTCAGTACAATCTGGTTCCTTGGTGTTGTGCCGACCGGAAGAGTGCGGATGTTCAATCTGCAAATAGGTGATCTGATGCATTGACCGTCAAATGAGCCGAGTAGCATCAAAAACTGAAGAACCTAACTGTCGTATTGCACAGGCACGTCACATCTGCACACTTCAAGCGGCTCAGACCCTCTCCAGCTCCGAGGACGAGTCTGGCTACTGAGATCGCCGCAGGGTTTTGCGCTCCTTGTGCGCACATTTGTGGCTGGCTTTCTTCATAAGGCACTTCTGCATGCGAGTGTATATGATCAAAAGGCATTCTGCCGTGGTTGTGTACACACATTTGCAACCGCTCACCATCTGAATCTGAAGTCGACGTCATGCTTCGGCAACTCAGCAGGCTGTCCCGGGTAAGCAGATGCAAGCTGCAAGCAGATGCAAGCTGCAAGGGTTCTACCATCGTGCAAGAGTCGAAATCTACTGCTGCGGGCGCGTGCTGATCCAACTGTGACGGTCTGAAATTTCGACCTGCCGGGCGCGCAGGCCGACAGCAATCTTGGAGCAGTGAGGTCCCTGCTAAATGACAGCTCGACGCTGCTGACTGAGCACGCGAGGGTGCGTCACGAACATGTGCCTGTTCGATCATGCCCATGCTGATATCATCGAACCGCACCCTTACCTCTTCTGCATAATGCCTGAAGCCTGTTGCACACCACCGCTGACCATGCACCTCGCGAGGCTGCAGCGGCTGCACACCTCGGCTGCCCCGCTCAGTGCGTCGCCGTCAGCGCCGGGCCCGCAACCAGTGCCTGGGGCGCCAGCGGCATCCGCCGCCGCAGCTGGGTCTGCGGCGCCGGAAGCGGCCGCCGCAGCCGCCACCGCTTCCGAGGCTGGCGGCCCGCAGCAGCAGCGCAACATGCCAGGGTGGGCGGGCGTGCCTGGCGTTGCCAAGTCCCTCGGCCTCGCAGGTGAGTGACTTCTCAGATCAGCACGGTAGTGGCTGTGATGCAGAGTGCTTTGCATGATCCATCCATTGCACGCTGTCGCCGGAAACAAGCAGGTCTCCTAGTAAAATACACACTGACACTGCCTTCCTGCCTGAAAGGTCACGGAAGCAGTCGACCAGGCATGAACCTAACTGTGCCTCCCGTGACAGACAGCATCGCCGTGCAGGGCTCATACCATTCATTGCGCTGGCGCCGCCTGTGGTGGCGCATATACCCCTGATGCCGCCGGAGCTGCTCTGCAACGCTGCGCTGCTGCAGGTGCGCTTGGCCACCAACCCATTCATGAGCCGCGACGTGCAGATGTGAGGACCTGATTTGCAGGGGTTCCCGGCCGCTTTAGATTCCAGATGCTGCAGGAGAGCGGATGGTTAATACTGTTCATGGCTGACACCATGATCTTGCATCGTCTAGGCGCTGCCAGCCGCTGCGCAAATCGCTGCCAGAGTGGGATTTTCTCGTTGCCATGCAGGTGGGGTACGGCGCAACTATTGCCTCATTCTTGGGCGGCGTGCACTGGGGCGCTGCCATGCTGGATGCCCGACGTGAGTGCCATTCCTTGTGCTACTCTTCCAGCAGCGTTGCCACCGGCGGCGCCGTTGAGTGAAAATGCTGCGCAGGCGATCTTCCCCTTCCCAACATTGCAGGTATTGCATGTCAGGGCACAATGGCAAAACGACACCATGTTGGAACCACATCAGCTGCGCGTTGAATACCCATCTCATCACATCTTCATTATCTGTTTGCAGCCGCGGCGGCGAGGTTCGCGCTCGAGCGCTACATCTGGGGCGTGACACCATGCCTTATGGCCTTCCCTGGCATCATGTTTCCTGGTGGCCCGGGCGCCTTTGTCGTAGCGGCGACCCTGGGCGTCTGCCACGTCGTGGACAACGCCTTCTGGCGCCGCGGCCTGCTGCCGCCCTGGTGAGTGCAGGTCTCACTCTTCTTTCGGACACGCTTCCCGGGCGCCGGCGGCGACGCTCGGCATCTGCCACGTGGTGACAACGCCTTTTGGCGCCGCGGCCTGCTGCCGCCCTGGTGACTGACACGACCTGAACTCGGACCTGTTCTTTCGCTAAGCGTCTGTCATGTGTTGGACGACGCCTTCTGGCGCCGCGGCTGCCTGCTGCCACCCTGGTGAGCAACACGACAAGAAATGTGATTTTGCTTTCGCTGGGCGTCTGCCACTGGCGGACACCGCTTTTTGGCGCCGCGGCCTGCTGCTGCCTTGGTGTGTGACACTCCGAACAACTCACACTAACGATTGTTACGAAACAGACATGGCGAGTTGAGGACAGGGTCAAGTTCGTGCTGCGGCGCACTGTTGTTTTTGCACAGCGCCTGACATGTTGCTAGAATGTCTCACCTTCATCCGGGCCCCTTTTTGCATGCAGGTACATGTCGTTGCGGCTCCCACTGACGACGCTGGCGATCACAGGCCTGGGCATCACGATCGGCGCAGACCTGCTTGCTGAGCAGCCGTCGCCGCCTCCGGCAGATGCTGTGCAGCCCGAGGCCGATGCATAAGTACGCTATGCAAAACAATAGTCCAGCAAGCCATCAAAGCAGCTTCTTCAGGTCCCTGTATCTAGGTAGCAATGATGAATGTGCATTTCTGGCACATGTGTTGCAATGATGAACGGTACACGAATTGGCTTGCAACTCAGATGCAACAATCGAGGCACCACTTCTGGACTGTGGCAACTTGCCATGCAAAGGTAAAGTCTGGCCCGTCGAAAGTCGAGTCGTTATATTGGCAGTGGCGCACAGTGCAGCATCTGCTTGGCATCATACCACACGACTCCGGGTCTCAAGTCACCACCTGCGCTGCGACAGCGCACCGCGGCCAGGCCCCGCACGAGCGCCGGCCGCGGCGCATCTGCCGGGCACGGGAACGCCCGCATGCACGGCGATTCGGCCCCTGAAAACGCATTCCACTCCCTGCATGTTGCCGCCTCGTCGCCAGGCGCCCCACCCGGCTGCCGCTGCGGCGACTCGACGTCAAGCTGCGCCCCGGCAAGCTGCGCCGGCACATCAGGTCCGGCGCCAGAAGCTGCTCGGCCACCGGGCTGTTCAGCGGGCCACACGCGCTGCGCAGAGGGAGCCGCCGCAGTGCCAGTTCTGTTCAGGCCGCCAACGCCGCCGCCGCCGCCATCTATCACAGATGATTCTGCTGCCTCGGGCCGCTCTGCCGCTGTGTTCCATTCGACGACCGAGGGTGCAGCCGGCACCCAAGGGCTTGGTGGTGCTGCTGTCACTGCCGCTGGGCCGCTGTGAGGCTGCGCGCCTGAGGCGCCGCCGCTGCCGCCATGCCCCGACCCCACGAGCGGCTCCAGCAGAAGCTCCTGCATTGAGCATCGCAAAGAAGTTATATATTTATGTGTCTCAACAGGACGGCGTCCTGCGGCACGTTCTGACCCAATTACCAGCTCAGCGATCGATGCCTTAGGTGCCACCGTTTGGTGCATGGAGATGACAAGTCTCTGCAGTCACAGGAACAAAGCAAATCTGATCCCTGCCACCGTAAGGTGCGCAATGTTTTGACACGGGAGGGAATGCGCACATTCGATGCTGGCAGGAGACGGCACAGCATGGGAGGGCCGCCGCGCTGGCACGCCACAAGGCAATCCGAGCCGCCGCCGCCGACGCCGCTGCCGCTGGTGGAACTTGCGATATCCCGTTCGGCGCCGGCCCAGACAAGCAGCGTGGGCGGCGCCGCTTCAGGCCGCAGTGGCGCTGGATCGCCCTCTGCTACCGCTGCCAGGCCCCAGACCTCGCCTGCACATGCGTCACGAATACGTTCGAGCACTGCACTGGGCCTTACGAGCCTGTCCCGTCAGCAGATTTGATCGCATATCGCAAAGTGCGTCCCATGATCCACCAACTTCCCGATTGATGGTGCTGTGCACGGTGCAGCCCTGAGCAGCCTCGATGAAAGACTCGGTGTGCAGTGAGCTGCCTGCTGCCTGCAATTCCGCTGTGCAGCGTATCAGATGCAGGAACCTACTTGCAAGCTGCGGCGTTGTGAACCCACCTGTGTCAGGGGACGGCGGCGCCACCTTGACGACCCACTCCACCGGCTTCTTGCGGCGGCCGCCGCGCTTGCCGGGGCTGTCTGGACTGGGCTGCACGTGCCGCTGTCTCGATGCCGCGTGCAGACTGCTGCCGGCCGCTGCCTTCGGCAGCGAGCTTGGGCTGCTGATCCCGGGTGCGCTAGCTGAGCTGCGCTCGGTGCCGCCGTCAGGCCGCCGCTCCGACTCTGCTGCTGCGCCGTCTGCGCTGCCGGCAGAGCTGCCAGGGGCGGCAGCAGCGGTACCTGCAGGGCCCCAGGCATCGTTGCCGCAACTGCACCCAGCGACGCTGATGGTGCTCTCTCCAGTGCCGCCGCCGCCGCTGTTACTGCCTCCGCCGTTACTGCCTTCGGTGCTGACTGCGGCGCTGCGGAAGACCGCCAGCAGGCCTGCCCAGGCGCCGACGGCGAGGCAAGCGCCACCGGGGGCGAACGCCAGGCTGGTGGCGCGCTGGGAGAAGGCGCACGCCTGGCTGCGCCGCAGCGCGGATTGTCAGTGACAAGTCTCCTTGTGTCTCACAAGCTGCTGGAAAGGTGTACCGCCTGGCAGTCAGGTGCAACTGCAGCAGTATCGTCAGCCTGTCGTGACTCCAGTGGCTGTTTCACCGCTTTTTGGACTGCTTCAATGGCCCCTGGGGAGTGCCAGGCGGGATGGCCAGCAAGCCCGCGGCTCGATTTCATCGCAGGCTAATGACCAGAAGCAAAGTCACAATGCCACTTGCGGAAGTGGGTGTGTACAGGACACGGTGAATGGCGTTGCACCTGGAACACCAGCCGCGGCTGCGGCGCCAGCTCCCACACGAACAGGCTGCCGTCCAGGGCAGCAGCCGCCAGGCTGGCGCCCAAGTCGCAGAAGGCGGCGGCGCACACTGGCAGCCCCGTATTCAGGGTGCGCACCCGCCGCAGCTGCCAGTCTCGTGGCATCCCTGGCGTCCCCGGCCCTGCCTGCAAGCCAGTGCAGAGATGTGGAGCGCTCTGGGGCAGTTTGAATTAGAGCGAGTCGTCATCTGCCTCTCATTGGCACGGCTATGGCGCACCGACCTGACAACTCAGAAGGACGCACAGCACAACTAGCACCTGCAACATCTCAAGCAGCGCCCAATGAGTTTCAGCACCTCTGTCGCCTCGAACACGGCGAGTCCGGTGGCGCCCGCAGCCGCCAGCAGCACTGTGCCGTCATCCTTCCGGCAGGTGACAGTGATGTCCTGCCAAATGTCATCTGGGATCAACAACTTTTTGGCACCAGAGATGTGACACAGACCAGATTACAGCAGCTTCCGGCCTCGCAACTGCGCCATGGTCTGGCCGAGAGGCGGCAAAGCCCTTACTATCAACTTGCACGTGACAGCAGAACTTCACCTTTGGCGTGAACCGCAGGTGCATGGATCCAACGGGCGTGACGGCGGCGCCATCGCCGCCGTCGCCAGCGCGATACAGGTGCAGCTGCTGCGTGGTGCCGACCGCCAGCCAGGCGCCGCCGGCGTCCCAGGCCGCGCAGCAGATGGCGTCGCCGGAGCCAAAGCACAGGCGCATGAGCGTGCGGGGCTCCAGCGCAGGGCCGCCGGTGCCGGCTGTGGGGCAGCTGGCGGCATCGCTGGCACTGGCGCCGTTACTGGTGCCGTTTCTGGTGCTGTTGCTGGAGCTGTTATCGCTATCGCTGTGCTGCAGCTGCAGCAGCACTGCCTGGTGCCTGGTGAGCAGCGCGACCGTGTCGGTGCCGGGCCGCGCCGTGAGGGAGTTCTGCAGCACCGGGATTGGCTGCAGCCCGGCGGCGTGGCTGCGCATGGCTACTGCAGCCATGTCATGGGACGCCTGCTGCGCTGCGATCAGTGACACCAGCTGACGGCCTGCACGATGACGGTTTAGCACGCAGGAGATCGTGCTGGCGCCGTCTGTGGCAAATTTCGATCGAGATTGCTGACGTTTTGCGATTGCTCAGAGAATCTTCAACCTTTGTGCGAAGGACTTGCGTGGGCAGGGCGAGAGGCTGGCTCACTTTGCGTGACAACCTTTGCCTGAGCTTGCAAGCGAGCTTTCAGCCACCCACATACCGTCTGCCGATATGTGCAATTGTACTGGTATTTCGATTAGTGCGCACGTGCAACTTACGTAAAATACTTCCACCTCGACAACCTATCGGACCGCGAATTGTCCGCTGGAAAGTCTCAAATATCATTCGCATCCGTATTCAGGTTATATCAATAAGCTCATTCCATTGCCTCAGTAGCGTTGCTGACGCTGCCGCGCCTCGAAAGGTGTCGGAGTTTTGACGAGGCAAACCGTCTCGACGGGGTTCCGAAATGCGCACAGCGCACAAAATACCGCGCGAAGCTCCCATGCATGTTTCATGAGCTCTTAAGTGATGTTCCTAACTGCTCAAGCAGGAGTCATAGTGCAGCAGTGAAGCTTTTGCGACCCCCATTCGTCCGGGGAGACTCGAGGGCCCCTAGGCAGGACGTTGAGGCTGCAAAATAGTGACATGGAGGTCCAGGCAGCGCCGCTCATCCTTTCCGAGATTTCCATCAATGTCTCCGCCATCCGGAGCTGGTGGCAGCAACAGCAGTTGCAGGACGAGCGCCACCCGCCCATGCCCATCCGCCGGCCCCGCATCCGCCTCAAAAGCTCCATCCAGGATGTGAGCAACCTTTGGGATCGTAAACGCATGAACACACTCCCGCGCATGACTTGAACATGTCTGCACTCTGCCACGCATCCCAACCTGCGGCCAATGCGTCATCATGCATATCCCGATGCGTGCCGCGTGAGCTTGGATGCATTCGGGTGTCAGGTGCGCCTGAAGAAGGTTGACCGCCGCGACAGCCGCCGGGATGGGGACCACGGGCTGCGGCACTACCTGCCGCGCCCCAGCTCACACGCCGCCATCAGCTGCGGGCCCCAGGTGTGTCTTGTGCCTTGTCGCCCTTGCGACATGCAGCGACCACGGCGAGGCACCTGGACCGTGCACTGACAGGCAGCATGTCTGGTATTGCATCAGATCGTCCGCACCCAATAGGCGGAGCAACGACCCGTCAGGTGATTCATGCGGGCATTTGGCGCATGTCGGTATCATTAAACTGCCTTGAAAGCACCATCCGATGCCTCGCAGGCGATGAGCGTTGCGACGGCGTCCGCCTGGGTGCCCAGCATCAACGACTTGGACGAGCATTTGCTGTTCAAGATCCTGCACAAGGCGGCGGCGCCGCTGCGCGCCGGCGTTGGCGGCGCCGCGGTCGTCGTTCGTCAGTGGACGCAGCTCGCCCTCGTCTGCACCCGGTGACCCCTTCGAAAAGATGCAACACCTGTGTCACCCGCATCTGCTTTGCGAGAACCTGCAGATGTCGGCGGCGCCGCCACGGTCCTCGTGCGCCAGTGCACGCA
>JAABUL010001710.1_pt1 | contig 39967 bp, 38 predicted proteins | sample 5559151 | NCBI WGS metagenome assembly JAABUL01 (sample SAMN10711876, study PRJNA513368) | rock metagenome | isolation source: Antarctica rocks | place: Antarctica: Victoria Land, Pudding Butte sud | reverse complement strand
GCTGAGGTCTTCGGGTGGGCTGTCAATAGTCCACACACCCCTTCGCCGCAGAACCGTAATCGCCTGGCGACGCTCCTGCAAAACCTGGGTGGCAACGGCTTTGGCATAGACATCGGCGCTGGTTTCGGGGACGAGCCGCGAGGAGCGCACGATATTGGGGTCGCTGACTGTGACGCACACGACGCGGTGCAATCGCTCGATCATGGGGATGGCGTCTAAGATTTGTGCCGATGAATCCGGATCCACCAAATCGGAGAACAGGACAACCAGCGACCGCCGACGCCAGCGGGTGGCGAGGCTTTGAAAGGCCGCCCTGTAGTCGCTTTCAATTAAATGAGCCTGTAAGTTGTACAAGTTCTCCAGGATTTGATAAACCTGCGCCTTAGATTTGGCGGGGGGCAGCCAGGCGCGCACGTCGGCATCAAAAGTCATCAGGCCGACTTTGTCCCCCCCAGCGGCAGCGACAGAGGCGAGCATCAGGGCGGTGTCGGCGACAAAGTCCAGCTTGGCCTGTTTTTGCACGGGCTGGAGCATGGTGCGTCCCGTGTCCAATAAAAGGACGATGTTCTGCGACCGCTCGGCTTCATATTGGCGGGTAATCAGCTTGCCGCGCCGGGCGGTGGCGCTCCAATCAATCTTTTTGTACTCATCGCCGGAGACGTATTCGCGCAGGGACTCAAACTCCGAGCCGCCGCCGCGCAGGCGTGCGGTGCGCAGGCCCATCTGCTGAAGTCGGCCCCGGCGGGCCAGCAGCTCGTATTTCTCCATTTCACGCAAATTAGGATAGACTTTGACAGGCTGCGAGGCGGGCAGCCGCCCCAGGCGCATCACCAATCCGAGCGGGCCGGGATACTGGACATAAATATCGTCAAACGCGAAGTCGCCTTTGGCGGGCGGCGTGACTTGGTACTCAAACGCGGCGGCGCGGTGATTGGGCGGCACATTTAATAAACGCTCGGCAGAGGGCACAGTCTCAAATTGATAGGGCGGGTAATCGCGGCAGGTCACGCGCAGGGGCAGCCCGCTTTTGTTGCGCAGGGTGACCGAAACGGGATTGGCCGTGCCCAAAGAAAGTTTCTCGTGGACAGTGCGTTCCGCCGTCAGCGCGTTTTCCGGGCGGGGAGAAACGAGAAAGTCGGCCACGGCGGCGGCGGCGAGCAGCACATTAAAAAGGAGAACGAGGGGCAGCAGCCACGGCAGCCGTCCGGCGAAGAGCAGGGGAACGATGCCGCAGGCGGCGAGGGCGGCGAGGCGGTAAGTCAGGCGCATGGGGTCATTATACACCACGCATGGGAGCGGAGAGCAGAATGGCCTTCCCGTCCCAATCGCACATATTGACAACGCACGTCCTGCCGTGTTATCATACGTTCAGTTTGAGGCGCAGACGCCTTTCCCCCGGCCCGCACGCGCGACAAACCCGGCAGGAAAGGCGTCTGTTTTGGCGTGGGGCTGGTTTCGTGCGACAGAGGCTCAAGTTTCCCCGGTAACTTGCCGAGTATAAGAAGCGTGACACTTATACTCAAGGACACTACAATGAAACAGGTGGATATGGTCGTGATCGGGAGCGGCCCGGCAGGCCAGAAGGCGGCGATCCAAGCGGCAAAGCTGGGCAAGCAGGTGACGCTGGTCGAGCGCAGCCCGATTATCGGCGGCGTCTGCACGCACACCGGCACGATTCCCAGCAAGGCGCTGCGCGAGGCCGTTCTGCACCTATCGGGCTATCAGCAGCAGACATTCTATGCCTCGGGCGATGCGGGACGACCGGAAGTGCGCATTGAAGATTTAATCTCGCGGGGACGGCAGGTCATCCAAACCGAGATCAATGTGATTCGCGAGCACATGATGCGCAACGGCGTGGAGCTTCTGTGCGGCGAGGCAAAGTTTGAAGGGCCGAACACCGTGTCCGTCACGCGCCAGTATGCGTCGCAGGCAATCCAGGCGGAGCATATCGTGATTGCGACAGGCACAGTGCCCGCGCGCCCGCCCCATGTGCCGTTTGACGGCGCGCGGGTCTTTGACAGCGACAGCCTGCTGCAACTGCCCAGCCTGCCCAAGTCCATGATTGTGGTCGGCGGCGGCGTGATCGGCACCGAATATGCCTGCATGATGGCGACATTGGGCGTGCGCGTCATTCTCACCGAAGCGCGCAATCGATTGATTGAGTTCGTGGACGATGAGATTAGCGAAGCGCTGCAATATCGCATGCGCTCCCTGGGGGTGACTTTGCGCCTGGGCGAGCGCGTGGACGAAATCCATGTGCTGCCCGACGGCCTGGTGCAGGCGACGTTGCAGTCCGGCAAGCACCTGCGCGCGGACACTTTGCTGTATTGTATCGGGCGGCAGGGCACGACAGACAAGCTGGGCCTGGACAAAGTGGGCCTCGTGCCGGATAATCGGGGCCGCCTCAAGGTTAATGAGCATTACCAGACTGCCGTCCCGCACATCTATGCCGTGGGGGACGTGATCGGCTTCCCCGCGCTCGCCAGCACAAGCATGGAACAAGGGCGTCAGGCCTCGTGTCATGCGTATGGCGAGCCGACCACTTCGCTGCCCGAACTGTTTCCCCTCGGCATCTATTCCATTCCCGAGATTTCTATGGTCGGCAAGACCGAGGCGACGCTGACCGAAGAAGGCGTGCCCTACGAGGCCGGGGTCGCCCAGTACCGAGAAATTGCGCGCGGGCAGCTTTTAGGCGATGAAGTGGGTATGCTGAAGCTGTTAATCCACGAGCAGACGCGCCAGATACTCGGGGTTCACGCGATTGGCACGGGCGCGACGGAACTCATACACATCGGGCAGGCCGTCATGGCCCTGGGAGGAACCGTGGACTTCTTTATCAACAATGTCTTTAACTACCCGACCCTGGCCGAGTGCTACAAAGTGGCCGCCCTGAACGGCTCCAACAAGCTGCGCCTGCTCGCCCAGGACGACTACAGCGACGGCACGGAGCGTCTCGCCGCCTAAGAGTGCGTCTAGAAAGTGCCGGATCGCCCCCTAGCCCCTAATTCTGGGGGGACAGGATAAGAAAAAGAGAAGAACAAGGCTAGCCGGGGCAATAGCCTTTCTGCTCTTACCCCCCCAGAATTGGGGGCCGGGGGGCGATCTTGTCGCTTTTTATACAGCCTCTAAGCCATGCACACGAACCGTCAGTTCTGGAAAGGAGAAACAACATCCCATGGAACACGAAAACGAGCCGCGCGCGGAACAAGAAGCCGCCATCCAGCCCTATCCCTTTTGGGACGTGGACGACATGCTCACGGACATAGATTTGTACAACTTGGAAGAAACCGCCGACTTTCTCGGAGTGGACATCTACCAGGTGCGGCAGATGGTGCTTGACGAAGTCATCGTCGGCATTCGTGACCCGGAGGCCGACGACTCCCTGACTTTGAAGGAAGAAGCCCATCTGTGGATGGTGCACGGCGGCTCCATCATGGACTATCTAGACGAACAGCAAGAGCAGTGGAAACGCGACTACATTGAGCGGGGCGAGGAAGACTAAACCGCTTGGGTTTGCTAGTCTTCCATAGACGGCCGGCGTGACGGCTTGCGCGAGTGCGGCGGGCGTCCGTGCAGCTCATACGACACGCGGAAACGGGCCATCTGCCAGTACATCACCGCGCGGGAAGCCGCTCCCCGCATGAGGCCCAGCTTTTCTTCCTTCATGGGATGGGTCACGCCGGGCAGAGTGACGTCTTTGCGCACCATGCCGTGGTGACGCACGTAATAGGTAATCGCAAGCTCTATCCCATAGCCGACGCTGTCCAGCCCCGGAATACAGAGAAAGACTTCGCGGCGGATCGCCCGCTGCCCGGTAATGCCCGGCGAAAAGCGCTGCGCAATATCCGTCGCCCAGCGTCCCCCCTTGAATATCCCCATCGCCATGTGCGCTTCGCCCGCGCAGACCGGCCCAATCAGCGCACGGACTTTATCCGGCGTCAATCCAATCAAGTCGGCATCGAAGAACACAATCACATCGGCGTCGGTGCGCTCGGCCCCGTAACGCATCGCCCCGCCTTTGCCTTTGTTGCGCGGCAGTTGAAACGCCCGGACGCCTTCCATCGCATTTGCCACGGCGAATGTGTCGTCCGTGGAGCCATCGGAGACCACGACGATGTCGCCGATTTCAGGCGTAGCCATCAGCGTGTGCAGGACGCGCTCTATCCGCCCCACTTCGTTGTAGGCGGGGATGACAGCAGCCACCTTCACGGCTTGGGGCCAAGCGGCAGCGCGTGCCGCAGCGTGTTTTTGCATAGGTCGTAACAAAAGCGGCAAGCGCGGTATCCCTTTCCCTGGTTCAGTCCTCTGGTCAGGAAGTTCGCGGCGCAGGAGCGGCTTGCGGCGGCAGGGCGGCAGGCGTAACCGGCGCGGAAGCAGGCCGTGACGCGGGCGATGTGGGCGCCGCAGGCACAGGGCTGGGCGCAGATGGCGGCGCGGCGGCCTTGGCGGTGGCTTTGTCTTCAGCCCGATCTTCGCGTGTTTGCGCGGGCAGCACCGGGGCTAGGGTCGCGAGCACCAACGCCGGGTACGAGATGTCGTGCTGGCGAGCGGCGATTTTGTCTCCGGTCACATTATAGCTTTCCGAGACATACTGGCCGCCATTGGCGCGCAGCTCCCGGTACTGCTCCATCACGCGCAGGGCGCGGTTGTGGCTGATCGGGTGGTCCAGGGCATAGGCGGGCGGCATCGCCTGCTCCTTGTCCATCTTTTCAAACAAGATCATGGTGCGCACCATGCCGCTGGGGTCAAACCCGGCATTGTAAGCAAACTTCTCTCCCCACCGATCCGCTTCATATTCATCGTTGCGGCTGTAATGCAGCTGATCCATCTGATACAAAGTGCCGCCGATCTGCTGCACGGCGGCGCTGCGCGTGAGGATCGATGCCAAATCCACCAGCATGCCTTTGCCCTGCGCATCCGACATCTGCTTGACCACGTGGCGGCGAACCACATGCGCCGTTTCGTGGCCGATAATGCACGCCAGGGCATCATCGTCATCGATAAACTTATCCACAAGCCCACGGTACAAATAGACATACCCGCCCGGAATGGAAAACGCGTTGAGTTCAGGGCTGTCAATCACCCGAATACGAAATGCTTCGCCGGGGCGGTCTTTCAAAGCCTGCGCGAAGATGGGCTGTGACAGGGACAATATGTGACGCATATACGCGCCGTCCGTGACAAACTTGGCCTGCGAGTCTATCTGCTGGGCGTACTGGTTGCCCAGGTCGTGTTCCTGTGTCGTGCCAATTTGATTGCCAATACGCCCGCTCTGGCAGCCCGCAAGGGAAGCGGCCAATGCCGCTGTTCCCAGGCCAATGCCCAGCCTGCGCGCGAGGGTCTTGCCGGAAAAAGAAGAAAAGGAGTGCATAGGTTTCTCTTTCACAAAGTTTGGGCATTTCCGGCGGAAACGCTCAAGGCTGTCCTGCGCGCCAGAGGGCATGCGCCTGCGCTTGCAGCTTCGCGGCCTGCGCGCGCAGCAGGCCGATTTGCGGGGCCGTCTTGGCCGATAAGTTCTGCATTTGCGCTTGCAGGGCTTTTAACTGCTCGTTCAGATGCGTAATCTGCGCGCGTGCCCGCACCAATGCCGTCTGCGTCTGCTCGGCGGGGGCGCGGGCCGCGCGCTGCATGTCTTCCGCGCCCGCCGTCATTTCCCGCTGCGCCCGGCGCACGTCTGCGCGGGACACGGCTTCTCCCGCCCGCGCGAAGTGCGCATCGGCGCGGGCCAGCCACGACGGGTTTGAATCGCTGTGCGCCTGCCCCCGCTCCAGGCGCATGTTTTGAGCATGCACGCTTCGGTTCTCGCTTTGCAGGGCGCGCACCTGCATCCGAAGCTGCTGCGCCTGCCACGCGCTATATCCCCACGCGGCAAGCAGGGCGACAATGACAATGTTGGACAAGGCGCGGCGGATCATGGGGCTTCGTTCCGCTTTCGCATCCAGCGCTTCGCCCCGATTTCCACCGCCCATTCCCACGCCTGCACCTGGCGGGCGACACGGGCCAGCCCCAATCCGCCTTGTTTTGCCAGCAGGCGGCGGCGGTTGACACACGCCGTTTGCGTCCATTTGGCTTTGTAAGGCTCATCGCCGCGCAGAAAGTCAAACGTCGTCCGCCCTTCGGCAATCGCGTCCTGCAAGACCCGCGCCGTCAGCACCGTTCCCAGGCTCCACTTCGCCAGTGTCGGCTCAAACCCGCCTTGATAGTAGCACGTCCGGTCGCCGAACGTGAAGCAGTACAGCGACGCCTGCGTTTCGCCATCTAATTTCAGCGAATACAAACGCAGAGCATTCTGCGCAAGTAATGCCCGCGCCGCGTCCCGATGAAACCCCCGCACGCGGCTGCTGCCGAAGACGCCCGGCAGCCAGCGCTGGTTCCAGCGGCGCTGGTGCAGGTCAAACAGCCGCGACAGTTCATCGTCCAGCTCGGCCTCGCGCAAGACAACCCCAACCTCTACCTGGTACACTTTTTGCAGAGCACGGTCGTAGTAGCCGATATTACTACGCGTTTTCTTGCCGAATTGTTGCCGCTGCGCCTCCCAATCGGGGGACAATGTTAGGTAGGGACACGCTTCCAAATCCGCATCATGCCAGGCAAGCTTCGCCTCCGGGCTGGGCGGGCGACTCTGCAGCACGCCCCCTTCGCGCAATTGCTGAAAGTCCGCAATATCCCACCCGCGCCGCGCGCCCAGGTGCGCATACAATGCCTGCGCGACTTTGTCTTCCCAGCCTGGCAGGGCCAGCGCGTCCAGGTAATCGGATGTCCCCGTCCCCAAAAACGACAATCGCCGCAGGGGACTCCCATACCACCACGACAGGCACAGCGGGGCCAGCCCGACCAGGCTGCCGTCCTGCGCGCTGCGAAAACAAACAAGATGCAGGCGGCGGCGCAGCCTGCCGCCATAATGCCGCCACCAGACCGTGTTCCATTCCCATGTTTGGAACACGGATGCCAGGGGACACGCGCTTGCAAGCTGCCGCCACTCCGCTTCCAGCCGCAGCAGGCCCGCCCGATCCGTCACCAGCAACGGCGGCAGCAGCACGCGCTCTGTGTCGTTTTCGCCCGCTGCATGCGCCTCTATTTGCTCCGTATCACTGTTCATGCCGCCTCGTCAAGACTGGTGTATTATAGCATGATACCCCGACACTGTAAAGCCGCGCCCACCACGGCGACGCTTGGCGAGATGGCATTGCTTGCGCGTTTCCCCGGCTGTGTAAGCGCATACCAACGACGGAACAGTTTCTTCCGTCGTTGGTACGCGCTGACTACGCCTGTGAAAGCACCGAGAAATGCCTGCGAGACGGTATACTTAGCCTGTGACTCTTCCCCTTTCAATCAGCGGCGGCCTGGAACCGGTGACCGTGCCTGCCGGAATGCTGATCGTCGTCTCCGGGCCGAGCGCGGTCGGCAAAGACACCGTGCTGGACGCGCTTTTATGCGCCTCCCATCTGCCGTATCCGGCGCAAAAGTGCGTGACCACGACCACGCGCGCACCCCGCCCCAAAGACGGCGGCGTGGGCATGGAGCAGGATGGCGTGGATTACCACTTTGTCAGCCCGGTGCAGTTCAATGAAATGGTCGCCCGTGATGAGCTGCTGGAATATGCCCCCGTGCATGATTATTTTTACGGCACGCCGCGCCAGTGGGTCTTGGACCGCCGGGAACAGGGCATTGACGTGATCTTAAAGATTGACGTGCAGGGCGGCATGATTGTCAAAAACAAGATGCCGGATGCCGTCCTCATCTTTTTGCAGCCGCCGTCCCTGCCGGAATTGGAGCGACGCCTGCGCGGACGCCGCACCGAGGATGACGACCAGATCGCGCTGCGCCTGCTGAATGCCCGCAAGGAGCTGGCCCAGCGTCCGTATTACGATTATGCCGTGGTGAATGACACGGTGGGCGAGGCCGTGGACGTGATCCGCTCCATTCTGCTGGCGGAGCATTGCCGTATCCCGCGTCAGGTCCGCCGGGACAGCGAGCGGGGTTAAGCACCTCTCCCCCGGTCGCACGGCTCCCTGCCCCCTCCCCTAAAGCCCTCCGGGTCTGCCAGTGCAGGGGAGGGGTGCCTGTCGCATTAGGTTGGTCTCTTCGGAGATTGGCTGTGCATTGCATAAGATTCGGCAGAGCAGGACGCTTTCACACCCAGATGCGACAGTTGTACCAGGCACCCCTCCCTCTTTAGGGGAGGGGACAGGGAGCCGTGCGACCGGGGGAGAGGTGCTTAAGTCGGGAAACCCCCTATGACACACACACAAGCCCCGCGCGTCGTCCTCGGCGTTTCGGCGTCCATCGCCGCTTACAAGGCCGCCGACCTTGCCAGCCGGCTGGTCAAATCGGGCGTGGACGTGTTTCCCATTATGACGGCGGATGCGGCGCGCTTTGTGCAGCCCGCCACGTTTCGCGCCTTGACCCATCATCCTTGCCCAATTGACACGTTTGAGGAGCCGTATCCCGGCGAGATCGCGCACATCTGGCTTGCGCGTAATTGCGACGTGTTTGCGATTGTGCCCGCGTCTATGAACGTCATCGCGCGGCTGGCGCATGGCCTGGCCGAAGATATGCTGACGGCGGCAGCGATGGCCTGCGAGGCCCCGATTGTGTTGGCGCCGGGCATGAACACGGGCATGTGGAACAACCCGGCCACGCAGGCGAACCTCGCCGCGCTGCAGGATTTCGGCTATTACTTTGTTGAGCCGACGGTGGGAATGCTGGCGTGCCGCACGGAGGGCGTGGGGCGCATGGCCGATGTGGACACGATCTTCAATGCCATCCATCAGATGCTCAAACGGCAGTCGTCGTGGGCAGGCGTGCGCGTGCTGGTGACGGCGGGGCCGACGCGCGAGGCGATTGACCCCGTGCGCTTCATCTCAAATCGCTCGTCCGGCAAGATGGGCTATGCCATCGCGGAGGCGGCCCGGCGGCGCGGCGCATCCGTGACTTTGGTGTCCGGGCCGACCGCTCTGCCCGCGCCCGGCGGCATGGAAGTGGTTTCCGTCACCACGGCTGCCGAGATGCGGGACGCGGTTCTGGCGCGAGCGAGCACGCAGGACATTGTGGTTGCCTCAGCCGCCGTGTCGGACTACCGCCCTGCGGAAGTTTCGGCACAGAAGATCAAAAAGAGCGCCAACGGCCTGCCCGCTGTGTCCCTCACGCCGACGGATGACATTCTGGCTCTGCTGGGGGCGCGCAAGCCGCCGGGCCAACTCTTGGTCGGCTTCGCCGCCGAAACCGAGAACCTGCGCGACAATGCGCAGAGCAAGCTTCTCTCAAAACAGTTAGACTGGATCGTCGCCAACGATGTCACCGCGCCCGGCGCGGGGTTTGACGGCGATACCAACATTGTCTCGCTGCTCGGCGCACAGGGACAAGAGATTACCCTGCCGCTGCTCACAAAGCGCGAAGTCGCCGAAACCCTGCTGGACACGCTGCGGCCATTGGCTTAGGGGGTGTATAGGAAGGGGCAGGATCGCCCCCCGGCCCCCAATTCTGGGGGAGCAGGAGCAGAGGGGGCAATGCCATGTCCTGCTCTGTTCCTCTCTTATTCTTTTCTTGTCCCCCCAGAATTGGGGGCTAGGGGGCGATCCTATTCTCCCGCCTTGCGACGGGAGAACCTTTCTGGCAATTTCTCTCGCGCCTCTTGCCCTCTTTTCCCCACGCTACGGCGTCCACCATTTGGACGTGATCACGCCCGCGTTCGCCGCGCTGGCCGCCTGCCATTTCGCATGGCCGTCTGCGCAGGCATAGTTTGCGCCTCCCCCGTGCACGTTTCCTGTTCCGTTATAGAAATCCTGGAAGACTTTGACCCGCGTGGGGTTGACGATGTCGGCATCTGTCACCGGCCCGGCGTGCGGGCGCGGCGGCGTGCCGGGAGGCAGGGAATGAGGATCGGGGATGCTGTTGACGGCAAGATAGGCATTGACCTGGTAATTGGCAATGTCTCCACGCGTGTTTTCCTCCGCCAGCCCCGATGAATTGACAAACGGCAGGGCGAGAGCCGGGCAGGCCCACAGCGCATTGCTTTTGATGTACGGGTCTAAAATAGGAATGAGGGGCGATGGGTCCCAGCGATTGGACTTGTCGGCACTCGTGTCGCGTGCCAGCTTGTCGTCACGGACAGACGGCGAATAGCGCGCGTACAACGCCGGGCTTCCGGGTGCGCCCGCATTGTAAAAGAAGGCGTCGTCATTGTCAACAACGTACTGCTGCGCCGCGAGGCCCAATTGCCGCAAATTGGACAGGCAGGCCGTCTGCCGCGCTTTGTCCCGCGCGCGGGCAAAGACGGGAAACAAGATCGCGGCAAGCAGGGCGACAATGGCAATGACAACTAACATCTCAACCAGGGTAAACGCGCGTTTTGCCTCGCGCGGTTCACTCTGGCCCCGTGGGTTCGCCCAAAGTTTGTGTGTCTGTATCGGCATCCAGCCCTTCCAACACCAAAGCGGGGGCGGATTGTTCCGGGCGGCCCAAACGCCGCCGCCCAAAGGGGCACAAGTCTAAAACAGGGCAGCGTTCGCAGGCGGGATTGTGATGGAAACAGCAGCGCTGGCCGTGCAGCATCAGCGCCTCGTGGTTGTCGTACACCTGCTGCGCGCTCCAATCCGGCGGCAATTGCGCTTCCAGCAGGGCATGGGACGGTCCGACGGGCACGTTGGATGGAATAAGGCCGAGACGGCTCGCCACCCGGTGATGGTGGCTGTCTACGGGGAGGGCGGGCATGCGCAGGCGCGAAAACAGCAGGGTCGCCGCGCTGGTCTTGGGGCCGACGCCCGGCAGCTGTTCCAGCCACGCACGCGCCTCCGGCACAGTCAGCGCGCCTAAAAAGTCCAGAGACATCTCGCCGTCTTGCAGTTCGCTGATGCGGCGCAGCACGGCCTGCACGCGGGGCGCTTTTTGTTCAGGCCAGGTGCATGCGCCGACAGCCTCTTCTATCGCGGCTGTGGGAGCGTCCCGGACGCCAGCCCAGTCGGGGAACCGCGCGCGCAGTGTCCGAAACGCCCGGCCTGAGTCGGCGTTTTTGGTGCGATGGGAAAGAAGCGAAGACACCAATTCACTCAGCGGGTCCAGCGCGTGGAAGTAGGGAATGGGGCAGCCGTAGGCCGCGCACAAACGCGCATGAACGGCCATCGCTTTGGCATAAAGCTGGGGAGACAACGGAGGAACGCTCACACTTTACGCCCTGTCACATAAAAAAGCCACCTGCAAAGGTGGCTTGGCATGTGTGGTGCACCCGGCTGGACTCGAACCAGCGACCCCCAGCTCCGCAAGCTGATGTTCTAATCCACTGAACTACGGGTGCGCAACGGGGAGTATGATACCCGCGTTCCTCGCCTCTGTCAACCCCTGCGCGGCCCTCTGCTGTTTTGTTTCACTTCTCGCAATCGCCGGGTATGATTGCTTTGCTTTGCATAGTTCCCGAGGAGATCAATCTACGATGAGTGTCAGTTCAGGCCCGACAAACGATACGAGCACAAAAAACGCCAACTGGGGCACATTGGTGATTTTGCTTGTCGTGGTCATCATCGCCGTGGTGATTGCGCTGGTGTCGGTCAAGAACCGCACTGCGCCACAGCCCGCCATGACCATTGTTAATCCGCAGCCGACCGTGGCTCCCAGTGTGCCGCTGCCGCAGAACGTGCCCGCCGCGAGCATTGTGCCGCAGGCAGGGCGCGCGGATGCGCCGGGCATGGCGGGGCGAGCGCAGGGCGGGCCAAGCGCGATCCAGCCGAATGGCGCATCATCGTCTCAAGCGCCGGGCAATGGGGCGGGGATAGAAGCGCCCGGCCAGGGCGGAACAGTCGGCGGGCCGGGCGGCATGGGCGGCGCCCCCAACGGCAGCTCTGCGGGGCCGAACGGCACGGCGGGCGCGGGCGGCTAATCCGCGTTTCAAGAAGACGGGGAGCAGCGCCATTGGGGATAAACCCCAGTGGCGCTGCGCTTTTTTGCCTGCGCTAGAACGCGCCGCGCGCCTTTTTGGCCTCGGCGATGATGGGTAAGAGGTGCGTGTCCAATGAGGCATCGGTGTCGTCCATCGGGGCCGGGGGCGCAAGATACCAATCTTCCGTGTGGGACAGCGACGCGCCGGGGGCCAGCGTGCGCAGGGGGCTGAGCGTCTCAAGTTCCTGGAAAGGACCGTCCGTGTAGGTCTCAAAGCTGCTGCCGCCATCGGGAAACGCGTCTGCGCCTTCAGGGGCCACTGGGCAATGCACAATAAACGCCTGCTGCGGGGTGAGATGCGCCGCCCAGCCCAGGGTGCTGTACACGCCGACTTTTTGCGGGCGTCCTTCGGGCAGATCGTCCTGGCGCAGGGTGATATATTTGGTGCCCCACCGCCAGCGTGGGTCGCCCATTTCCGTAAACTTCCACAAAACAACAGGCCGTGCAGGCAGGAGGTCGTTGTCATGCGAGACATACGGCTCCTGCGGCAGAACGACGCGCCCGCCGTTGGCGACAATGCTCAGCCCCCACGCCGCCACGGTCACCGGCCACACGTTATGGTTTGTCAGCTTGTGGACCACGCGCACCGCCGCCCCCTCGGATGCCAACGTGAGGAGCAGCTCTTTTTGCAGCCCCGTCTTATGCTCCGTCGTGCTGGCGATGTGCAGCGTATCCCCCTCCATTTCCGCCGATGCAGCAGGCCCATTGTCGGGAAAGTAGGAGCGGGGAAACACTTCCGGGGCCGTCCAAAAGCGATGGCCGCCATACGGCTTCCACGCCTCGCCATTGCCCACGTCTTTGCTGAGCGTGGGGCAGAGGGCAAACGCATTGGGGCCATGATGCAGGCCGTAATGCAAAATGCGCGGCCCAAAGCCCGCGCTGACGACCAGTTCAACCGTGTTGTTTGTCAGGCGCAGGCAATTGTCATAGCCTGCATAAGTGAGTGTTTCCATGAGCGGCTATTCGCGCCGGGGGGCGCGTTGTCCTGCCTGAAATGTTTCCTCATTCAAGCCTAAAAGCGCTTTTCGGCACCCGGTCTAGCGGCGGATCACCGCGCCCTGCATTGCCACTTCGCCCAAGGTGGCCGAGGCGGCGGCGCGGACGGAAGGATCGGGGTCATGGGTGGCGATACTGCCGAGCGTTTCTTTCGCGGTCAAAGTTTCCAGGGGGCGGCGCAGGTTAATCTGGGGAACGCCGAGGGTTTGGCCCAAAGCCCACACGCCTTCGCGCCGCCATAGGGGCGCGGTATCCGTGCGGGCGACACGCTCTTGAAGGGCGATGTTGTCGGGATTGACAGACTCCAAAAGGACGTATTTGGCCTGCATGGCTTCATCGTAAGTTTGGCGCGCGTCTACATAACGCTGGAACGCGGCGGGGGGGTGGCTGCGCAGCAGGCGCAGGCCAAGACGCTGCACGGCGGTGGAAACGGCAATGTGCGTGCGTGTGGCCTGCTCGTTTTCCAGGCCGCCGCCAAAGCGCAAAATCGCCAATGCCAGAGTTTGCGGCGGAATGGGGCTGCCAGGCACGAGGGCAAGGTTTTTGGTGGCCGCCGCCAGTGCCCCGGCATAACTCAAGTAGCGGTACGTTTCATGGGCGGACAGCGGGGCACGATAAGGGTGCGAGGCTCCGTCATCCGGGTCATGGAACACGAAGCGAGTGCGCCCGTTTTTGCCGAGCACAAAGAACCGGCAGCGGGCGCAGTGCGCGCCTTGCAGGAGCAGAGCGGCTTCCCGCGCGCTGGGGAACACGAGCAGACGACTATCCGCGTGCTCGTGAACCCGGTCGGCATAAGACTGAATGGCAGGCACATAAAACTCGGCGGCATTGGCCGCAACCGGCGGCGCTAAGGGCGGAGCGACGGCGCTTAAAGGCACGGCGGGGGCCAACGCTGCCGTGGATACCAGGCGCGCCCGCCGCCGTTCGCGGGGCAGGTCGGCGGCGTAATACTTGACGACATACACTGTCGGCGCGAGAAACAGAGCGATGCCGAGCGCACCGGACAGCCTCATAAACCAGCGCCAGAACGGGGAGGCCTGCGGCTTGCGCGTAGGCGGGGAGGGGACTTCAGGCGGGGTCGTCATGAACCCAGTATACCCGCCGCCTGCACATGCCGCCATGAGGGTCTTGGAAAGTGGAAGTACCGTCCCTCGGCCCTAAGTTGTGGGGAAGAAGATCGCCCCCTAGCCCTGCTCCCCGCTACGGAGGCTTTGCGACTAGGGGCCAATTCTGGGGGAACCAGAAGGGAATAGGAAGGAAGCATGAGCAGAGTAGGAACAGTGAATCTAACGCTGTGCCCGCGCCTGTTGAGGAAGCAAAACAAAAGCCCCCGTGCCTGGATGGGACGGAGGCTGGATTGCCGAGCAAGGAAGCTGTCAGCGAGCGGCTGCGGCAGGCCGGTCGGTACGGGGGCGCTCACGCTGGCAGCCGGGGCACAGCGCCTCGCCGAAGTTGCGGATTGAAAGCTCCTGCTGCGCTTTGGTCAGGGCCTTGCCGCAGTTGTTGCAGGCGGGCATGCCGCTGGGAGAAACAGTCGCGGTCGCTTTGGGAGCCACGGCAGCCGCAGGCGCGTCATCCTCGCCGAAGGGGTCGTCTTCCTCGCCGAAGGGGTCGTCTTCCGTGACCTCGCGGGGCTGCGTGCCGCCGATGAGGGCTTCAAACTCGTCGTCATCTTCGGGCTTGGGAGACGGGGACGGGCGGCGAACCGTGCTGTCCGCCGCAGGCCGCACCGAGGCCTCTTCGCGAACTACGGCAGGACGAGCGGGTGCCTCTTCGCGAGGCGGGGCAGGACGCGCCGGGGCGTCTTCGCGGCTATTGCTCGGGCGATTGGCAGCTTCGTCATGGCTGCTGCCGGAACGGGCGGGGGCGTCTCCGCGGTCATTATTTGGACGGCTTTGTGCTTCGTCGCGGTGATTGGCGGCACGAGACGGGGCATCTTCGCGGGGTGGGGCGCTGAACTCACGGGGCGGCGTAAAGCGCGCGCCGCCGTCACCCGACGACCCGCCATTGCCAAAGCGGTTACTGCCGCCCTGAGAGCCGCCGCCATTCCCGCCGCCGAAGCGATTGCCGCCCATCGGCTGCGGGCTGTCAACGAAGCGGCCGCCGCTGGTTTCATCCAGGTCCGGCGAGAATTGGGTGCCGTAGCCGCACAAAACCAGGGCGCGTCCGACCGCGCCTGTTTCGGCCTTTTCTATGTAGTCGCCGAAGCCCTTCACATCTTCCTTCTTGGTACCCATCGCCATCAGCTTGCCGTCCTCGTTGTAGATGCGAGCGCGGAACACGGCATACTGCTTTTCATGGTTGATTTCCACCGCTTCCGTCTCGATCCCCCAATCGGGATGCTCGCTGCGGAACCAAATCAATCGGGCGGACACGGGCAGGTACTGACGCCCTCCCTGCACTTTAATCAAATGTCGCTTGAAGTCAAAAGCCATCTCGGTTCTCCTTACACCAGGTCAAGTTGTCATAGCGAATGCCGTGTGCTTGCTGCTGCATGCTGCCGAAAGTCTATTATGCGCGGAGTTTGTTTTTCCTCCTGTGCGCGGGACTTTGGGGCGGAGCAGCAGCAAATGCGTTTATTCAAACGGGCGTTCGTTCACAGTCCTATTATACCGCCATATCAAATAAATAACACTCAATATTCGGCTTTTTTGCTGTGCTTTCCTAGCAACGTCTCCAAACAACTGCCTGCATCGTGATTGTGAATGTTGACACGAAGAGATAAACTGTGTTATAGTCCCCTGTCGTCAATACCAGAAACCGCAAAGGTCGGCTCGCCGTAAAGCGTTCCGGCATGACGCATGCTCAGAAGTTAGACGTGAGCGTGCGCGCAACCAACACCCTCCAAGGAGAGACCATTTGCCTAATCCGAAACTGACCTGCTCGGTGGGGAACGCCGCCATTGTCGCGCTCGCTTCCGCCACGCTTTCGTTTCCCTTTTCCGTTGCCGCGCAGAATATCGCTCCTGCCGCTGTTGTCTCCCCCGCAGCCTCTCAGCCGCTCGCTGTCACCCCCGCCGCTGCCGCTCTTCCTATTGTTAACATCACGCTCAAAGATGGCAAGTTTCCTGTTCGGCCCCTTTGTACACATGGCCCTACCGTCGCCGATGCCCTCATGGAAGCCGGCATTGTGCTGGACAAAACCGATCGCGTGCGTCCTGCCCCCAGCACCCAGGTAATGGCCGGTACCCCGATTGTGATTACCCGTGTCCGCCTTGCATTGCAGAACAAGCGTCAACCGATCCCCTTCAGCACCGTCTTTAAGATGAGTCCTACTGTTGCCGCAGGGCATATTCAGCAAGGCCACGGCGGCGCTGCCGGGGAGATGACCCGCACCTACCTGGTGGGCTATGTGAACGGGGACATGACCTCGCACAAACTCGTGGGCAAGTCGGTTACGCGCAAGCCCCAGAACCAGGAAACGCTGGCGGGCATTCGGGTGCGCGAAGCCCGCGCCCTGCCGTCGCGCTCCGGCACCTACCGACGCATGCGCTGCATCAACATGACCGCCACGGGGTACTCGCCTTACGAGGGCAGCGGCGCGGGGCGATGCGCGACCGGCATGCGGGCAGGCTATGGCGTGGTCGCCGTGGACCCGCGCGTTGTCCGTCTCGGCACCAAGCTTTATGTGGAAGGCTACGGCTACGCCGTGGCGGGCGATACCGGCGGGGCCATCAAGGGCAACCGCATTGACCTCGGCCACAGCACGTATCGCGAGGCAGCCAATGTGGGCCGCAAGCACGTTCGCGTGTGGGTGCTGTCCCCCGCCCGTTGATGGGAGGCACGCCCCAAGACGTCCGGCGACCTGCCGGGCGTCTTTTTGTTTACGCTTCCCCCGAGACGCTATGAACCTTTCCAGCCCCGCTGTCATCTCCGCGCTGCTTCGTCGTTACGACCTGCACCCGCGCAAGCGGTTCGGCCAGAACTTCCTGGTGGATGCCAACACGCTCGCCAAGATTGTAGACGCCGCGAAAGTTGTGCCGGGCGATCAGGTGCTGGAAATCGGCGCGGGGCTGGGCGTTTTGACTCAGGCATTGGCGAATGCGACGGGCACGGACGGCCAGGTCGTCACCATAGAAGTAGACCGGGACCTCTTGCCCGCCCTGACGGAGACAGTCGCGGATATGCCGCAGGTGAAGATTGTCAGTGGCGATGCCCTCGCGCTGCAATGGCCCGCGTTTGCCGCGCAACATTTCCCTCGAGCGGCGCAGCCGCACGGCATCAAAGCCGTCGCCAATATTCCGTATAATATCACATCCCCGTTGCTGACAGGCTTGCTGGACGAAAAGTCTTTGTTTGGCGTTGTTGTGCTCTTGGTGCAAAAGGAAGTGGCTCAGCGGCTGTCCGCCCCGCCTGCCTCGCCCGATTACGGAGCGCTGAGCGTGTTTGCCCAGTTTCACGCCAACGTGGAAACCGTGGGCATCGTGTCCCGGCGCGTTTTCCTGCCCGCGCCCGACGTGGACAGCGCGATTGTGCGCCTCACGCCTCACGCCGTACCGCCGGTAGATGTCGCCGATGAAGCGCAGTTCTTCGCCGTGGTGCGCGCCGCGTTCGGCCAGCGCCGCAAGGCCCTGCCCAACGCTCTGTCCGGCGACCCGGCCCTGGGGTGGACACGGGAGCGCGCGGGCGATGCTTTGGCCCAGGCCCAGATTGACCCGCAGCGTCGCGGCGAGACATTGTCGCTCGCTGAGTTTGCCGCATTGGCACGCGCGGGGCATTCAATCCCTGCCTCCTGATTATGCACGGGGCGCTTCCCCATCTCTGTTCCCTTGACACACCAGGCCAATGGGCCGTATACTGACGCTGATTATGGCTACCACGACTATTAAGCCTCCGGTCCCGCCTGCCGCATCCGGCCCTCCCCCCGGCGATGGCGGCAAAGCGGGCGGCCTGGCCCGCGCGACCGGCCTGATGATGGTGACGGTGCTGCTGTCGCGCATCCTCGGCGTGCTGCGCGATGCCATCATTTCCCACTACTTTGGGCGCGGCCCGCAGACCGATGCCTATAATGCGGCGTTCACGGTTCCTGACCTGCTGTTCTACCTATTGCAGAGCGGGGCCTTGTCGAGTACCATCGTTCCCATTATCACCGAATACCGTCAGCAGGGCAAAAACAGGCAGGCGGACCAGACCGTCAGCATTGTCGCCAGCACCATCTTTGTCGTGGTCGGCCTGCTGATTATCATCATGTGGATCGGCGCCAGGCCGCTGACCATTCTGCTGAACCCCGGCTATGATGCCGCCCGCGTCGCTTTGGCCGTTCCTCTTACGCGCATTCTGCTCCCGGCCCAGATATTCTTCTTTATCGGCGGGCTGATGATGGGGGTGCTTTATTCACGCAAGCAGTTTTTAATCCCCGCGCTTGGCCCGGTCATTTACAATGCGGGCATTATCTTTGGCGGCGTCGTGCTGCGTTTGTTTTTCCCGCCGGCCCTGGCTATTCACGGGCTGGTGTGGGGGGCCATTGGCGGCGCGTTTTTGGGCAACTTCCTGCTGCCGTTCCTCGCCGTGCGGCGGCTGGGCGTGCGTCTGGTGCCCACGCTTAACGTCCTGCACCCCGGCGCGATTAAAGTGTGGAAGCTGCTCCTGCCGATGGGCCTGGGGGTCGCGCTGCCCAACATCGACCAGATCGTCAACAAGCTGTTCGCATCGTACCTGGGGCCGGGCGAGCAGACGGCGATTATGAATGCCTATCGCTTGATGCTTCTGCCCATCGGCATCTTTGCGCAGGCGATGGCGCTGGCCGTGTATCCGACCCTGTCCGGGCAGGCGGCGGAGAAGAATTACAAAGCCATCCGGCGCACGATGAACCAGTCGCTGCGCAACATTTTGTTCCTCACCGTCCCGGCGTCGGCACTGATGTTTCTGCTGGCCGTACCGATTATCACGTTTCTTTTGCAGAGCGGCAAATACAGCCACGCCGATACTTTGGAAACCGCGTCGGCCCTGCGCATGCTGTCGCTGGGCATCTTCGCCTGGTCGTGCCAGAGCCTGCTGACGCGCGGCTTTTATGCGCTGCAAAACTCTCGCGTGCCGGTGATTTCCGGCATCTGCGTGAGCGTCTTGTTTGTGGCGATGAACTGGCTGGTGGTCAATGCCAGCACCCTGGGCGTGCGCGGGCTGGGGCTTGCCACTTCGGTGGCGGCGACCGTGCATATGGTCGCGCTGTTTCTCTTGTTCCGGCGGCGTTTGGGACGGCTGCATACAGGCCGCTTGCTGCTGAGCCTGGGCAAGACTTTGCTGGCCACCCTCGCTTTGTGCGTGCTGACGTATCTGCTGCGCGTCGTGTTGACAGACATTCTGCCGGGCGCTCTCGCCCCCAAAGTGCATTCCATTCTGGTGGTGCTGGTCGCGGGCGGCGGCGGGATCGGCGTGTATTTGCTGATGGCCCGCGCCCTGCGCATGGAAGAACTCACGGCGGCCCTCGGGCTTCTGCGCCGCCGCCGGGCCTCTTAATTTTTCGGTGTCTGTCCCAAGTAAACTCTTATGGATATGTTTGAGCGGTTCAATACCAAATTCGGCAAGTGGTACGAAGGCTTGTTCAGCGGGGCCGGGGGCGAGCTTCGGCCCAAAGACGTGCTGCGCAAGATCACGCAGGCGATGGAGGACAGCCGCAAAGAAGGCTTTGACGGCAAGGTGTATGTTCCCAACAAATACGTGCTGGAACTCGCCGTGGACGACCCCGAAGAGCGCGATTATCTCTTATCTTTCTTAGATGAAGACGAGCTGGTGAGTGTTTTGCAGCGCTTTATGACCCAGAACCACTACCATGCGCGCGGGCCTTTAGACTTCACCATCGCCGATGCCCCCGACGCGCCCGCCGGGGGACGGCGCGAAAAGCTGCGCGTGAAAGTGCGCTTTGAGAAAGGCGAGATGCCACAGGCCATTGCCGAGCCTGAACCCGTCCGCCCTCCTGCCTCTCCCCTTGCGCCCGGCCAAATAAACGCGCGCGGGATGAATACGAGTGGGGCAGGGCGCTTGACCCCGCCCGACACGGACGACCAGCCCACCATCGCCGGGGTATCTTTCAACGACGACGAACCCGGCACGGTTCCCGCTGTTGCGTGGGCGTCTCTGGCTGTCACCGCCCCCGATGGCCGCAAGTCCCATTTCAGCCTCACCAAGCCCGCCGTCCATATCGGGCGCGGACGCAATGCCGGCAACGATCTTATCTTAGACAGCGACGGCAAAGTTTCCAAGACCCACGCCCGCCTGGAGCGCGAACCCGACGGCCACTGGACCCTCTACGACCTCGGCAGCACCAACGGCATCGCCATCGGCGCATCGCGCGTGAATGGCAACCGTGTCCTGCGCGACGGCGACATCATCACGATTGGCGCGACCACCCTGTCCTTCCATGAGAACAGCGCCGATGATGACGCGCCCGGCAATGCCGACGAGACCGCCCCTTTGCGCCGCGCCCGCCTCGTGACCCCCGACGGTACTGCCCACATCCTCGCGTCGGAAACCCTGCTGGGCCGCGCCGTCACCTCGGACATCGTCCTGCCCGACCCGTCCGTATCCAGCCGCCACGCCCGCATTATCGCCCCCGACGCCGCCACCTACTCCCTGGAAGACCTGGGCAGCACGCACGGCACCTGGCTCAACGGCTCTCTTATTCCCCCCCATCAGCGCGTCCGCCTGACGCCGGGCGACACCCTGCGCCTCGGCGAAACCGACCTGCACTTTCAAGGGAGCCTGGCCTAATGGCAACTGTGTTGGCCGTGCTGCACTACGGCTTTCTGGCTCTCTTGCTCCTGCTGCTGCTGTTCATCATCAGCCTTGTGCGCCGCCACCTGGACGACTAGGCCCTTTGTCCCCCTCGCTTCTCTTCGGGCTTGCCCCGGCGTGTTAAGCGCGTACCAACGACGGAACGATTTCTTCCGTCGTTGGTATACGCTTACGACACCGATACGCCCCCTTTGCAAGCCCGATGCGCCGATGCCCACGCGCGGCGCGCTGTGATATGCCACAATGGCAACAATTCCTTTTGACCATCAATCAGAACAGCCCGCCACGCCTAGCGTCGCGGGTCTTCCTCTATTGGGAGGCCGAGCAATGCGGCTAGTTCCTCGGCGAGCCGCCTGGCCTGAGACCTTTCACGGCTGTTGCGGTCGCCCCCAAGGCTTCCGGCAAGCGTCACCCGAAGGCGGGGATACTTTGCGGGCTTCAGCTTGAGATAGAGGCCGTTCCGGGAGTGGATACACACCGAGGCGGCGTCGCCCAGCGGGATTGTCCACGTCTTCCGCCGCCATCGCCAGCCGCGAGAGTGCAGACAAACGCCCTTCTCTAAATCAATCCGCGTCTCCTGCGGTGCAATGGCCCAAAGAAGCAGCAGCGTAATGCCATAGGTCATGCCAAAGTAAAGCAGCAGGACGCAATAGCAACCAAACTTACCCAAAAGCCTGTAGGAGTGCGGCGAGAAAGCATCAGGAAAGTAGATAAGCGGGCTGACAAAAAACAAGCCCCCTAAGTTGACAACAAATGCACTCTGTGCCCAGGGGCTTTGGAACAGCAGCCGCCGCCCCTCGGTAGGTTTCCGCCAACTGCCTGCCCTCGGCATGACACATAGAAAAGCAAAAGAAACAAGCCACCAAAGGATGTAAAATGTGAGAAATGCAGTGCCCAAATACCTGCCCTCTACGAACCGCTCACTTCGGCTCAGCGGTTGAACTTGGATATAATAGTGCACGAGCGCAACACACCGCGCGCGAGTGGTCTGCGGAAGATTACACGCTTACCAAGCCTATACGCCCTCTCTGCAAGCCCCATGTAACAACGCTTGCCCCCGCCGTGCTACCGGTTGCCCTTCTCCTCAATACTCAAATTAAACAAGTTGGCAGTGCGCTCGGCATTGTTTCTCACGTCACTGCTTTGCAAGAAACAGATTAATGGCAGCCCCCATCTATGGCCCGCTGGCCGGAACTGCACCTGGCTCATTCCTTTGTTGGCGCTAATTGCAAGAATTGTGCCGCCATCAAGTTTGCCCAAAGCGCTCCGCGTGAGTGGCCCAAACCCGCGCGAGACAACATATTTGCGCTCAGATAAGACCAATTGAAGTTTATAGTCACTGGCCGAAAACAGGAACAGGAAAAACAGCAGGCCAAAAAAAGCAACTCCGAAAGGTTGCGTCCTGAGCGCCCACATCAGTGCCACCATTAACAAAGCAAAGAACCAGAATAGAAGTTTTAGTATCAGCGGCTTGCGGCAGACCATCCGGTCGTCTGTGCATTCAACGAGCCACGGAGCAGCAACGGCACGGCTCATCCAGAACATGAGGCTAAGCAGTGCTGCAAGAAAGGATACAGTCAGCCGCACGCTGTTACCAGGCCAATGGTATGTCACGGCAATGATAGATATCGCCAGGATGATAGCCAGAAGCATGTTTTGTTTGTCTAAGCGTGTCATGATCATCCTTCATTCCATCCGGCGGGGCCTCGCTCGCCCAAGCCTCGTTCGCCACGCCCCACGCCCATTCCTGCCCTGTCATTTCTACCTAGTGTATAAGTCATGCCAAGTGGTTGCGCTTTAGGTGCGCTCTATCTCCGCTCTATAGTGCGCCTATGGTCGCTCTATGTTGGCTCTATGTCGGCTCTAAGGTCGCTCTAGGGTGCGCCTATGGTCGCCCGCGCCCCGCTTCCACGCGCCAATGCCCGCGCCCCGCGTGCTATAATAAAAGCACTATGGCGGCAATCCCACCCACGCTGGAAGAAAAACTGAGGTCCCTGCCCACATCGCCGGGCTGCTATCTCTACAAAGACGACAAAGGCGAGATTATCTATGTCGGCAAAGCGGTTAATCTCAAGAACCGCGTGCGTTCGTACTTTCAGAAGGGCGCAAACCACAGCCCCAAGACCCGCAAGCTCGTGCAGCGCATCGCCGACATGGACATCGTGGTCGTGGACAGCGAACTCGAAGCCCTGGTGCTGGAATGCAACCTCATCAAGCAGCACCGGCCCCATTACAACATTCGCCTCCGAGACGACAAGCATTATCCGTACCTAGTCCTCACCATGAATGAACCGTTCCCGCGCCTGTTGATCACGCGCAAGGTGAAACAAGACGGCTCCAAGTACTTCGGCCCATTCACCAACTCCCGCGCGGTCTGGGACAGCCTGCGTTTGCTCTATCGGCTGTTCCCCATGGTCACCTGCCGCAAGCGCTGGGACAACACCCCGCAGCAGCGTCCGTGCCTGTATCACCACATGGGGCGATGCCCGCATGCGCCGTGCGCGGGCCTCGGCAACAAAGAAGAATACCGGCGCATGATCGACGATGTCGCTCTGTTCCTAGACGGCAAGCAGGACAAGTTAGTCAAACAAATGCGTCAGGAGATGGACACCGCCGCCGACAATTTAGAGTTTGAGAAAGCCGCCCGCCTGCGTGACCAGATTGTCGCCGTGGAAACACTCATAGAGCGCCAAAAGGTCGTCAGCACCAACGCCGCCGACCAGGACGTTGTGGCAATCATCAACGAAGACGGCAAAAGCGCCGTGCAGATGTTCTTCATCCGCGCGGGCAAGCTGATCGGACAAGAACACTTCCTGCTTGACGGCACCGAAGACGACGACAACATGGAGCACGCCACCGCCGAGTTCGTCAAACAATACTATCAAGAAGCCTCGTATGTGCCCAAAGAGATTATCCTGCCCGCCCACGTCGAAGAAACCGTGATTATTGAGCAGTGGCTGCGCCAGAAGAAAGGCACCAAAGTCACCCTCACCGTGCCCGAGCGCGGCGAAAAGAAACAACTGCTGGAGATGGCCGCCACCAACGCCAAGCTTGCGCTAGAGCAGATACGCCAATCCGCCGCAGGCGAGCACGACCGCACCCTCGGCGCCTTGATGGAATTGCAGGACGCCTTGGGTCTAGACAGCCCGCCCGAACGCATTGAGGCGTATGACATCTCCACAATCCAGGGCAGCTTCAGCGTCGGCGGCATGGTGGTCTTTGAGGACGGCAAGCCCGCCAAGAGCGAGTACCGGCGCTTCAAGATCAAGCTGCCCACGCAGACCGGCGAACCCAACGACTTCGCCATGATGCGCGAAGTGCTCACCCGCCGCCTGACCGAAGCCAAAGAAGGCCGCGCGAAGTGGGCCAAACTGCCCGACCTGATGCTGATTGACGGCGGCAAAGGCCAATTGGCAGTCGCCGTCTCGGTCGCCACCGAGCTGGAGTTCGAGCTGAACATGATCGGTCTCGCGAAGCAGTTTGAGCTGGTCTACACGCCCGGCAAGTCCGACCCGTTGGTGCTGCCCAAGAACTCGCAAGCCCTCTTTCTGCTCCAGCGCATCCGCGACGAGGTGCATCGGTACAGCGTCACGTACCATCGTCAACTGCGCGGCAAGAACGCCACCCTGTCCGTCTTAGACACCATCCCCGGCATCGGCCAGACGCGCCGCCGTGAACTACTGAAGTTCTTCGGCAGCGTAGATAGATTAAAGCACGCCAGCATAGACGAGATCGCCAACGCTCCCGCCATGAACCGCCGCGTCGCCGCCTCGGTGCATAAGCTCCTGCACGGCGGCGAGGGGGGATAACCCCATGCCGGAGACGTTGACACCTGAACAAGAAGTGCGGATGGAGGCGGAAGTCTACCCATTAGAACGTGCCGCCTTTCAGCACCGGCAGAACGGCGAAAAGGAGCAGGACATTGCGCTTCAGCGCGAAGCCCTCGCCCGCAAGGAAGCCATCGTTGGGCCAGTGAATGAGAGCCTGGCAGATGGTCTTATCTCGCTTGCCGTTGACCTGCGTGATGAGGAGCAGTACGAAGAAGCCGAAGCATTGTTTCTGCGAGTGCTGTCCATCTACGACGCACGGCAGGAACCAAACTGCTTGGAAGTCGCATCGATACTGTTCGACTTTGGCTGCTTGTACGACAACTGGGAGCGATGGGAGATGTCCCTCCCCATTTATCAGCGCGCCTTAGCCATTGAAGAAACGCTGTGCGGCAAGTATTCACCGGAAGCCGCCGCCACCTGCACCTGGCTCGGCGATGCCCATGTGGAACTGCGCCAATACGCGAAGGCCGAACCCTACTTCCGGCGCGCCGCCGAAATCCACCAAGCACGGCAAACGTGGCAAGGCAGATATATTCTGGCACGCACGCAGGAACGTCTCGCGGGCGTGCTGTTTCGCTTGAAGCGCTACGCCGACGCCCTCGCCGCTTACGAAGACGTGCTGGCCCTCAACGACGACAAGTTCCGATGGAAACTGTCGCGCAGGCGCTTCAACCTATGCCGGGTAAGAGGCACGTCCGGCACAAAGTAGGACAAGGCAGGAGGAGAGAGAGCATGACCGTTGTGGAAGGCATCTGGCGGGACGGGCGCGTGGAAGTGGCCGCGCCGCCCGCAGACATTGCAGAGAACGCGCCTGTGCTGGTGACATTCCTCGCGCCGGGCGACCTCCAACCCGGCAGCATTGACCTTGCCGCGCACGGCATTTCCTCGGTGCATAAGCTCCTGCACGGCGGCGAAGGGGGATAAATATGACAGAAGCCATCAAGTCCAAGACGCTGGATGCAGGCGCCCGCCTCACGCTGACGGATTATCCACAATCACCGCATACGCGTAACATTGGTCTTGCATTTCGGCAAGAGGACGTGGCAGAGTGGGGTTTTGCTTTCTCTTTGCTGAACAGTAAAGATTTGGAGAAGTTAATCATAACTTCCAAACGCGGCCTGACGCTTGAGTTCAGCAGGAGCCAGAGCAAGCATCACACGGGCAAAGTTTCATGGAGCGGCAATCGGGTCAATATCGCCGCCACGCAAAACACGCTGTCGCTGTTCGTGCGCTGGTTAGGCGAGGCTTATTGTCATACCATTTCTTCTGTGGATCATGTGGATATGGAGTTTTACGGCTTGACCCAACACGACAAACGTTTGGACTTGACCATTGATCATCAAGTGTAGGAGAACATCATGCCAACCACAAAACTAACGCCGGATGAAGTGGTAGACCGGGGCGAGGCCATCTACCGCGAGCGCTTGCAGGCGCAGATGGAGCCGGGCAACATCGGCAAGTTCCTCGTCATTGACATCAACACGGGCGACTACGAGATGGGCGACGACCACTCTGCCACCCTGAAACGCGCGCTGGCAAAGCGGCCTGATGCCGTGCTCTGCGGCCTGAAAATCGGCTACCCGGCCACCGCGCGGCTGAGCGGCAGGCTGAGGCCGAACGCGCCATGATGACTGGCCAAGTGACTGCGCGGCGCGAGGCGGTCGTCAGCATTCGCCTGCGCGGCATGGACGGCACGGAACTGGACGTGGAGGCTGTGCTGGACACGGGCTTTGACGATTATCTCACGCTTCCCGGTTCGCTGATTGCCGTGCTCGGCCTGCCGCAAGTGGAAGCGGTTCCCATTGTTTTGGGCGACGGGCAGGTGGTGCGCGTGGCTGTGCATCAAGCGCGGGTGCGCTGGGACAATGCGTGGCGCGATATTTATGTGCAGGAAACCGGCGGCGATATTCTTCTCGGCATGAACCTGCTGCTCGGCAGCCTGGTAACCCTGGAAGTGACCGACGGCGGCACGGTGACTATTGAGGCACTGGAATAGTCTCTCCGGCAGGCCCTGCGCCTATGTTGGCTCTAGGGTCGCTCTATGTTGGCTCTAGGGTCGGCAGGACATTGCCCGCCGGTGCGTAGCGGCAAAGCTGCCGCGCAATGGCTAAAAGACGCCCTGGTACGGTATCATGGATACATGAAGTTCGCATTGTGCTTAGGATTGTTTCTGATGCTCACTTATGCCACACTGGCCGCGCCGCTAGCCCCCCTCCGTCTGTGGGCGGGCGATGCACCCGGCGCGCGGGGCACGACCCCGGACGACATCCCGACACTCACGCCCTACCTGCCGCCTGCGTCACAAGCGACCGGGGCAGCGTTTGTGGTCTGCCCCGGCGGTGGTTACGGTGGATTGGCGACCGACCATGAGGGGCGTGCCTACGCCGAGTGGCTCAACCAATATGGCATCGCCGCCTTTGTGCTGAAGTATCGACTGGGGGCGCACGGCTACCGCCATCCGAGCATGCTGTACGATGCCGTCCGCGCCCTGCGCACGGTGCGTGCCCGCGCCGCAGAGTGGCATGTAGACCCGCATAAGATTGGCATCATGGGGTCGTCGGCAGGGGGACATTTGGCGTCCACGCTGCTGACCCACTTTGATGCCGGGCAGCCCGCAAGCGCCGACCCCATAGAGCGTCAAAGCTCGCGGCCCGATTTGGGCGTGCTGTGCTATGCGGTGATTACGATGGGAGAGCATACGCACCTGGGGTCGCGACTGAACCTGCTGGGCGAGCACCCGTCGGATGCGTTGATCGCGGAGTTGTCCAATGAAAAGCACGTCACCCCGCAAACCCCGCCCTGCTTTCTCTGGCACACGGACGAAGACCCCGCCGTGCCTGTAGAGAACAGCCTGGACTTTGCCGCCGCCCTGCGCCGGAATGGGGTGCCGTTTGACCTGCACATCTACCAAAAAGGCGGGCACGGACTGGGACTGGGCGATGAAACAGCGCCCTTTTCCCATGCTCTGCCGTGGACCCATGACTTGCTGTACTGGCTGACGCTTCAGGGCTGGGCAAGACAATAACTCTCCCCACACGCTTATGCATCTTCTGATACGCATTGTTGTCAGCGCCGCCGCGTTGTACCTCACTGTGCTGCTTGGGCAGCATTGGCACCTGGGACTGTTTGTCGCCTCGGGCGTCATGGGGATAGAAGCGGTGGCGATTGCCGCTGTTGTGTTGGGCATTGTCAATGGGATCGTGCGGCCCATTGTCTTGCTGCTGGCCCTGCCCGTGTCGTGCGCGACATTCGGGCTGTTTGGGTTTGTGGTCAATGCCGTGCTGTTCTGGCTGGTGGGGCAGTATGTGCCGGGCTTTCATGTGCGCGGCTTTGAGGCGGCAGTGTTTGGATCAATCGTGATGGGGCTGGTCTCGGCAGTGCTGAACGTGCTGGTAGTCAAACCTGGGGAGCGAGGCGGTAGATAATGCAGCTAGTCGTAATAACAGGCATGTCGGGCGCAGGCAAGGCGCAGGCGGCCAAAGCCTTTGAGGACATGGGCTATGCGGTTACGGACAACCTGCCGCCGCCGCTGCTGCCTGCCCTCGTAGATCAATGCCGAAAGCGCGAAGGCTACGCAGGGACAGACCGGCTGGCTGTCGTGACCGATGCCCGCGCGGGGACATTCTTTGCCGGGTTATCTTCCGCCCTCGCCCAGATCAAAGAGCAGGGCGTCGCTGTCACCGTGCTGTTCTTGGACGCATCCGACACCGTCCTGGTGCAACGGTTCAAGGAAACACGGCGTCGTCACCCCCTGTTTGACGCGCACGGGGGCATCCTGCAGGGCATCCAGGCCGAGCGTAATCAATTGGAAGCAACCAAGGAAGACGCCGACAAGACCATTGATACATCCGACCTAACTCCGGGCCAGTTCCGTGAAGCCCTGGTGTCGGACTTCGCACTCTTCCCCGACAAGAACCAGGGCCTGACTGTCACAGTCACATCATTTGGGTTCAAGTACGGCCTGCCGCTGGATGCTGATCTGGTGTTTGACGTGCGCTTTCTCATCAACCCCCACTATATCGACAGCCTGCGCCCATTTGACGGACGCGACCCAAAGATTGAAGCCTACGTGATGCAGGACCCGGATGCGGGCATCTTCCTGAGCAAGCTGTATGACTTGATCGATTGGAGCGTGCCGCAATATGTGGAGGAAGGCAAGGCGTATCTGACCGTCGCGATCGGCTGCACGGGCGGACGTCACCGCTCGGTGCTGGTGGCCGAGAAGCTGGGCGCACATTTGCAGGAGCGCGGCTACCGGGCTTTAATCCAGCACCGGGACGTGGGGAAGGCCAACACGTGAAGCGTGTCTTTTCCTGGCTGAAGTGGCTGTATCCGGGCATGCGCGTCAAACGCTGGATGCTGCTCACCGTGGTCGGCATTGTGCTGGTGGTAATCGGGCTGGGTGTCACCACCAACACCATGCTGATGCAGTGGCTCAGCGACGGCATCTTGAGCGTCTTCAAAGCAACCGGCTGGCCTGTTTACCAGGCATCGTTTTACCTCCCCATGGGGTTTGCGCTGGCAATACTCGGCCTTGTGCTGATCTTCGTTTCTTACTTCCAGTTCAATCGGTCTATTCTGGGGGCGGTCGCGCCGGATGCGCGCAACGACCTGGCCGACCGCATCTTTCAGCGTCGGCACCTAGCACAGGGCATGCGGATTGTGGTGATCGGGGGCGGCACAGGCCTGTCCACCATGCTGCGCGGCCTGAAAGAGTACACCAGCAACATTGTCGCTATTGTCACCGTCACGGACAATGGCGGCTCGTCGGGGCGCTTGACCCAGCAGATGGGCATGCTGCCGCCGGGCGACCTGCGCAACTGCCTGGTGGCCCTCGCCGATGCCGAGCCGACGCTGGCCGCCCTGTTCCAGTTCCGCTTTGACAAGGGCAATGACGGCTTGGCCGGGCACTCGTTCGGCAATTTGTTTATCGCCGCCATGACCGAGATGTACGAAGGCAACTATGAACAGGCCATCGCGGCCACGTCCAAAGTGCTTGCCATCCGGGGCAAGGTGTACCCGTCCACTCTGCAAAACGTGTGCTTGCTGGGGGAAATGGAAGACGGTGCAATCGTAGAGGGAGAAACCGAGATTGCCCATCACCCGCTGCCGATCAAGCGCATGTATCTTCGTCCCGAGAATGCGCAGCCGATGCCCGAAGCCCTGGAAGCCATCGCCCTGGCCGATGCCATCATCCTGGGGCCGGGCAGCGCGTTCACGAGCATTGTGCCGAACTTCCTGGTGGAGGGCATTGCCGATGCCGTCAGCCGCAGCCGCGCGGCCAAGATTTACGTGTGCAATGTGATGACGCAGCCGGGCGAGACCGATGGCTACAGCGCGTCGGATCATGTGCAGGCATTAGCCAGCCATGCGTCAAACTCCAAACTATTCCATTATGTTTTGGTCAACAAGGAAAAGCCCGCGCCGGATGTGCTGGCCCGCTATGCCCAGTACGGCCAGCACTTTGTGGAGCCTGATTTGGAGAACATCCGCGCGATGGGCTATGTGCCGATCGCGGCTAATCTGGTGTCGCAGGCAAACACGGCCCGCCATGACCCCGCGCATCTGGCCGAGGCTATCTTTCGCGTGATTATGTGAGAGGGAAAGCCAAGATTAGGATTGCCCTCACCCCCCAGCGAAGAAGCCCTCTGCCTGCCCTCTAACCCGTCAAATACTCCAGCCGCGCCTGCGTGCCTTCCACCATAGCCTCAAACCAGTGCCCGCTCGGGTCTACCAGGGGCAGCCACCACGACGTCGGACGAAGGTTTGTGTGCTCCAGGCCGTCTATGGTCAGGTGGGCGTCACGGACCAAGGCAAGCCGGGCCATTTGCGCCTGCATGGTCAGCGCTGTCAGCGCCTGACGTGCCTGCACGGCATCATGGCCCCGTTCCAGCAGGCGGCGCTGGCGGCGAAACTCTCCCAGCATGTAGCGCGTGGCTTCCATGCGCTCCCGGCACAAACCCAGCGGCTCGTCAAAGGCCGTCGCGCGCAGGGCGAGCTGCCGATTGATGCTGCGATCAATTGTTTCCCCGTCGTCTCCATTTAGCAGCGCTTGATAAAGCTTTTCGCGCAAAGGCTGCACATTGGCACGCCAATCTTCCCCTTTACGGTGTTCCAGCGTCTGCCGCTCGTTTTTCCACATCGCAAGCTCTTGCTCGTGTTCGTCCATGCGCGCGGCGAGGGTATCGCTCTTGGCGGCCACGCCTTTGAGGATGCCCAGCGCGGCTTCGTACTCGGCCTGACGCTCGCACCAGCATTCCCGGTCCCGTGTTTCCAGATAGTGCATGAGGTCGCGCGTTTTGTGCAGGCTGCGCACCGTAGACAGCACCTGCCGCTGCTCATCCAGCACCGCGCGCCAGCGGCGGGCGAAGTCGGGGGCGCTGATGGTTTTCGTGCCGAATGTGGCGGCGAGGTGCGGCGGCAGGCGGAAGAGGAGTTCGGGGGACACGACCGACAGCGCATCCCAGGTCGGGTAGCTGAGCCGCACGATAGGGTAGAGCACGGGGCATAACTCGCCGAGGCGGGCGTTCATGTTCTGCGTGCGCGTCGTATAGCCCGACGCGGTTTCATGGAAAACAACCAGAAACTCACACGCCAGCATATCCACCAATGTTACTGCCTTGCCGACCAGGACGACATACTCTCCAAATGCCTGCGCCAGCATCTCAGCGAGTTCGGCGTTCGTGGTCGGCAGGCCGGGCAAAACTAATGGGGCAGGGTGGGTGTCAATCGCAATGCCCTCGGAAGTAAGACGCAGGGTGCCGCGCCCTCGTCCCGGAATAACCACGTCAAAGGGCAGCGCGCCTTCGTCAAAGTTTGTGAGCGGGTAGATGCCCGAGCCTTCCACGGCCCGGTTGTAGGCGGTGCAGGCTTTTTTGCGCGTTTGGGGATTGAGGAACACGCTCAGCAAACGGAACCGGGGCCGGTCGCACGTCTCCGACGTGAACAAAAACAGCTCGGTGGATGCGGTTGCCGTGAAATGGCTCGGCGCATCGCCCAGCAGCAACGCGTAGAACCTGGGCAGGAGGCTCTGGTATAAATCCGACAGGCGGCAGTTGGTGTCGCAGGTGAGCAAAAACTCGGAAACCCATCCCCGGATTGCTGAAATCGTTTGGGCGGCAGCGGCGCGGGTGGCCGGGTCTTCCAATCCGGCAAGGCTTTGCCCAAAGGCCCAGTCCATCTGGGCCAGCAGGGCGTCCTTTATTTCCAGAATGGGAACATCGTGGGCTATCACATCGTGCGATTCGGTGCTGACCACCCCGCGCCACCCCCAGGCCGTCGTTTCTTCCTGGTAAAACGCATCTTTGCCGCCGGGGTAAGCGTTCGCCAGTTGGTCAAACGGGACGCCGTACTTTTCAAACAGCGCGCGCGTAGGCACGCTTTCGCTGCCGAACAAGGCGCTCATTTCCCCCGCCGCGCTCCACAAGTCGCGCGTTTTGCCGTCATCGTGGGGCAGGGCGACGTACTTTTGGTCGCTGCCCAGGTGCGCGACAGTCTTGGCAAAATAGTCGGTGTCGTGCACGCCCGCCACAAGTTTCGCCTGCGGCAGGAACACGTCCAGCAGACGCCGCCATACGGCTTTGGTCGGCTCATCCCAGAGGGCGGTCTGCCCCAGAGCGAGAAAAGGCACATCGGGGTAAGACGCTTTGATAAAATCAAGCGTCGCAAGGACGCTGGGGTCGGCGGTCGGCGGCATGAAGCTCTCCAAAAAGGCGGGTGACGATAAAAGTATACCCGCAATTGGGAACGCCAAAAAGGAATTACGGGTTCCCGTCGCGAAGAAGGAGGGCAGGGGCCGCAGCGGCGCGGCTTTGGGTGTGCGTAGGCGTTCCCAGCACTTACCAACGACGGAAGGATTTGTTCCGTCGTTGGTAAGCGCTTGCCACGCGTGGGGAACGCAACCATGACGTGCATCGGCTGCGGGCAGGCGACGTAAGCGCTTGCCACGCGTGGGGAACGCCGTAGGAACGGGCGCAAGAGTCCCTCCCCTGCACTGGCAAACCTGAAAGGGACCTGGAGGTCTAAAGGGGAGGGACTCCGTGCAAGCGGGGGAGGAACGCGGGGCGAGACTCTCAAGACGCGCCGGCAGAACGCGCAGAGCATGACACAGGAAACACTGCGCCCAGGCGAAAAGAAGGAGACAGCAATGGCAGAAATTATTGGGTTTCGGGGCGTGCGCTACGACCCGGCACGGGCAAACGGGCCACTGACCAGCCTGGTCGCGCCGCCGTATGACGTCATCTCACCGGCGGAGCAAGACGCGCTGTATGCCAAAAACCCGCACAATGTCGTCCGGCTGATCTTGGGGCGCGAAGAGGACAAATATGAACGGGCGGCGCGCTGCTTTCGGCAGTGGCTAGCCGACGGCGTGTTGACCAAAGAAGAAGACGAGGCCGTGTATGTCTATCGGCAGTCGTTTTGCGACCCCGCTACGGCGAACGCGTGCCCGGAGCGGGTGGGCCTGGTCTGCCTGCTGAAGCTGGAAGAATACGCGGCGGGCGGCGTCCTGCCCCACGAAAACACGCTGACCGGGGCCAAAGCGGATCGCCTGGCTTTGCTGCAGGCGACGGACGCGCAGTTTGAGTCCATTTACGGCCTGTACAGCGACCCGGATCGGGCCGTGCAAAGCTTTTTGGGCGAGTATGACGACCGCGAACCCGTCATGGAAGCCGTGCCGGAGGCGATTGGGTCGAGCCATGCGGTGGAGCGCATCCGGGACGAGGACGCGCTGGCGGCTTTGCAGGGGCTTCTGCGCGACAAACAGATTTTTATCGCCGATGGGCACCACCGCTACGAAACGGCCTTGCAGCATCGGCGCGACGTGCGCCAGGCGCGCCGTGTGCCGGATGATGTTCTTATTCCCGAAGATTATATTTTAATCACGCTGACCGCATTTGAGGATGAGGGCCTGCTGGTGCTGCCGACGCATCGCGTGGTGCATCATGTCGCCCCGGAAAAACTCGCTGCCCTGCCGCAGTCCCTCGCGCGGGAGTTTGTCGTGGAGCCACTAGGAGCGGGCGCGGAAGCAAACGACGCCCAAAGCGCAGGCGCGGCCCTGGAGCGTGCCCTCGCGGCCAAAGCCAGGCAGGGGCAGGTGGCCTTTGGGGTGCTTCTGCCGGACGGCAAGAGCGTGCTGGCAACCTGGAAAGGGGCATCCGAGGGCGCGGCTCAGTCGCAGTCAGAGCCGCAAAGCCGTGCGCTGGATCGTTTGCCCGTTAGCCTTCTGCATTCTCTAATATTAGACAAGCAGCTTGGGATTGGGGCGGACGCGCTGGCGGCGGGCGCGCAGGTAACCTACACCCGAGACAGCGCGGACGCGTGGGCACAGGTGCAGGCGGGGCAGGCGCAGGCCGCCTTCGTTCTGGCGCGCCCTGCCGTCGGGGAGGTGCGGGACGTGTCGCTGGCGGGCGGGAAGATGCCGCAGAAGTCCACGTTCTTCTTTCCCAAGCTGCTGTCGGGCCTGCTCATGCGCGACCTGCACGGGTAAAGTTACGGCTTAACAAAGATTTAATGAAACATATGAAAATAGTTCTTGACAGCAAGGCCGACTCGTGATATAATAAATCACGTTGGAAAGACGGACGCCTTTCCTTTTGCTGTCGCAGGCTGTAGCCATCATCAGATTTCACCGCGTCCAATTATCATCCCACGAAGCCGTGCCGATGCGGTTTACGCCCGAATGGAGTAGTACATGACACTGTCCGCCGTCAAAAGCAAGCGTTCAGGCTTCACCCTGATCGAACTGCTCGTCGTCATCGCGATTATCGCGATTCTCGCCGCCATCCTCTTCCCGGTCTTCGCCAAAGCCCGTGAAAAGGCCCGTCAGACAAGCTGCTTGTCCCAGACCAAGCAGCTTGGCCTTGCGTTCATCCAGTACTACCAGGACTACGATGAGAAGCTGCCTGCCGGTACGCAGAATACCCCCGGCGGTGCTTTCCTCGATAAGCCAGGCGTGGGCTGGGCTGGTCAAATCTACAGCCAAGTCAAGTCCGCCAACATCTACAAGTGCCCGGATGACTCCACCGCAACCATTGCTGCTACAGGCACTGTTCCTGCTCAAGTTCCCGTGTCGTATGGCTTCAACTCCAACGCCGCCGGGCAGACCCAAGCCACGTATGGAAACGTCGCCAAGTCAGTCCTTGCGTTTGAGACTGTCAACAATGAAGCCGACGTAACTGCCGCTGCAAGCCAAACAGCAACAACGCCCGGCGACTCAAACTCGGCTGCCGGTGACGGTCAAGGTGGCAACACAGGCGGAACGGCTACTGCAAGCACAACCGGCTTGCTGAACGGCCAAAACAATGGCGCCACACCAACGCAGTATGCAACAGGTATCTTGACCGGCTCTGCTGGCGTGCAGGGAACCACCACCACTGGTCAGTTCGCAACTACCACAGGCCGCCACAGTGACGGCTCCAACTTCCTGATGGCGGACGGCCACAGCAAGTGGTTCCGCAACTCGGCGGTTTCCGCTGGCCTGAACAACTCGACAAACAACGGTTGTGGCACTGCGGGAAATAATCAAGCGGCATTTGGCAACGTCCCGGCTGACACATCAGTCAACACGGCAGCAAACTCTGGCTGTTCCAGTGCTTTGATGGGTGCAACGTTCAGCGTCAACTAATCACAGGATTAGCTAAACTGATTGCAAACAACAGAGCGGAGGGGGTGTCAATGACGCCCCCTCCGTTTTTGCGTGTTCCCCCTGGCCCTAAGTTGTGGAGGAGAGGATCGCCCCCTAGCCCCCAATTCTGGGGGGACAAGAGAAGAATAAGAGGGGAACCAGAAGGGCTTTGGCTGTGGCATCTCTGCTCTTAATCTTATCATGCTCCCCCAGAATTGGGGGCCGGGGAGCGATCCTAATCCCCCACAACTTAGGGCCGAGGGAGGACGCCTAGCGCCAATACGCCCCGCCTAACACTCCCAGCCAGCGCCCTATTTGACAGCCTCGCAGATGTGCTGTATACTGAACTGATTTCAGCCCTGCCGTATCCTGTTCTGGGCAACTTGTCAAGGAGTGACTTAAGCACACATGGCCCAGACCACAACGCCTCGCCCTCCTGTCCGACCGCGTTGGCCCCGTCAACAAGCAAAGGCCGCTGCGCCGCCGCGCCCCCTGCCTGCGCCGCGCCGCGCGCGAACGAAGCGCCGTCCGCTTTCGCGTACAGGCCGCCTGTTCTGCGCACTGCTGCTGGGCGTGCTGGCGGGTGTCGCCATGTACGGCGGCTACGTGTACCGGCACAGCCGCATGCTGCAGACCTACCTGCCTGCGCTGTTCCGGCACGGCCTGCGGCAGCCGGACATGGCAACAGCGTTTCCCGGCAGGCAAACCCTGAACCTGCTGGTGATCGGGCGCGATGCTGACTACAGCGACCAGGATCAACTGCTGAAAAGTAACGGGCGCTCGGACATGCTGATGATGGCCCGCGTGGACGTGCCGCAGCAGCGCGTGGACTTGCTGTCCATTCCCCGCGACACCCTTGCCCGCATTCCCGGCCACGGCACGACCAAGATCAATGCCGCACACAAATGGGGCGGGCCGTCCCTGACGGCGCGCACGATCAGCGAAAACTTCGGCATTCCCACCGATCAATTTGTCACGCTGGACTTCGCGGGCTTTGAAAAGGCCATTGACTTGCTGGGCGGCGTGGATTTGAGCGTGGACAAGAAGATGGACTACGACGACAACTGGGGCCATCTGCACATTCACCTGCGGCCTGGCGTTCAGCATTTGAATGGGCAGCAGGCGATGGGCTTTGTCCGGTTCCGCCATTCAGACAGCGACTTGGTGCGCGTGCAGCGTCAGCAGGCCCTGCTCGGGGCGCTCAAGGCCAAGCTGCGCGCCCCGCAGACCCTGGCACGCCTGCCTCAGCTTCTCGACCTGCTGGATGCGCATCTTTCCAGCGATCTTTCCACGGATCAGAAGCTGGCCCTGGCGCGCTTTATCCATGACACAGGACGCGAGCATATCCAGATGGCGACCTTGCCCAGCGAGGCAGAGGGTACTGCTGTCGCTACGGACTGGCCCAAAGCCGCGCCGATGATCCAGAAGATGTTTGGGGTCCTGCCTCCAGACACCCAAATGGCCGAAGCGCCAGAACGCCGTCATCGTCACCGCCATCACCGCTCCCTCCGGCTTGCGGAGATGCCTTAGCCTATGTGATAGAAACCGGGCCTGTGTGATAGAAATCGGCAGGATTGCCCCCTCGCCCTAAGTTCTGGGGAGTAAGATCGCCCCCTAGCCCCCATTTCTGGGGAAGAGGATTGCCCCATAGCCCCCAATTCTGGGGGAGTAGGAGCAGAATAGCCAGGGCCAAAGCCTCTCCTGTCCGCTTCCTGTTCCTTTCCTGTCCCCCCAGAATTGGGGGCTAGGGGGCGATCCTCTTCCCCACTGTTTCTATACACTCAACTTAGTCCGGCAAGCGCAATGCAAAAAGAACCTGATACTCAGCCTCTGTCTGTGCTGCAAGTGGTTCGGCCTGCCGCCGGAGGCATCCGCCAGCACGTCATCAGCCTGATGGGGGCGACTGATCCTGCCCGCGTGACACACAGCATCGCCGCCCCCGCAGCGTTTCTGCATGACCTGCCCGCCGACATTCCCGCCCACACATTTCCGCTGGAGATCGCCGCGCGCTTTGCCCCGGTTGCCGACATGCGCGCGGCGTGGCGGCTTGTCACCTTTGCCCGCACTGCCGCTGTTGTCCATGCGCATGGCTTACGGGCAGGGTGGATTGCTTCCCTCGCGCAGAGTATTCGCCCGTTCCCCGTTGTGCTCACTGCGCACAACATGGCCGAGGGGGGCCTGCTGGCCCGGCTTGCCGTGAGGCATATCGGGCAGCGTGCCAAAGCCGTCGTTGCCGTGTCGCAGGCCGTCGCGGACAGCCTTGTCGCTTTGGGCGTGCCGCCTGCCAAACTGCGCGTTATTCCCAATGGCGTTGATGGGGAGGCGTTCGCGTTGCTGCCCTCTCAAGCCGCCGCGCGTCAGGCATTGGGCTTGGCCGAAGACACATTCACCGTCGGCTGCATCGCCCGCCTTTCGCCTGAGAAGGGCGTAGACGTGCTGGTGCAGGCCGCTGCCGCGCTGCCCGATGTGCCCATGTTGATTGCCGGGGACGGCCCGCAACGTGACACGCTGCAAGCCCATCTGACCCCGAATGTCCGCCTGCTGGGGCGTATCCCCGACACCCGCGCACTGCTCGCTGCCGTCAATGTCCTTGTCGTTCCGTCCCGCATGGAAGGGCAGGGGATTGTCGCTCTGGAAGCAATGGCCGCGCGTGTCGCGGTTATTGCCAGCCGCGTCGGGGGCCTTGCCGAAATGCTCACCGACGGCGAGACCGCCCTGCTTGTCCCCGCAGGCGACTCCGCCGCGCTTGCCCTGGCTGTGACCCGCCTGCGCGATGACCCGGCCCTGCAAGTGCATCTCACTGTCAATGCCGCCCGCCTGGTGCGCGAACGCTACGACCTGCGCCGCACTGTCGCCGCCGTGGTGGACGTGTACGCAGAACTGGCAGCCGCGCGCCGCATTTCCCTTCCGCCGACCTAGTGCCGACCTAGTGCCGACCTAGTGCCGACCTAGTGCCGACCTAGTGCCGACCTAGTGCCGACCTAGTGCCGACCTAGTGCCGATTGTAGTCGCGAGTTAGTTGGAAGGAATTAAGAATGGGTGTGGTGAAACTTGCTTTAGCGGACAGTCTTGCGCGGATAACACACTTTCTGGGCGCAGAAAACCGCACATTTGCAGCGTCATGCTGTATAACACGTCTCAGATGAGGCAGGCGGTAATTAGCGCATGAGTCCGTGTATTATGCCGCATTCGTGCGGCATAGTAACAAGTTGGGCCGCTGTCAGTCACTTGCTTTGTGTCAAAACAGTGACCCCCGCCTGCCGAGACGCCGGAAACGACATAGCGTGGTACTTATCGGCACCGCTTTCTTGTTCAAACGGTGGCGAGGACAATCCCTTTGTCTGAGGTCCGGTAGGGCATCCCAGAACCCTTTTGACCCACCGTCGCGTTATCTATTTGGAGCTAACACCGATGAACGCACAGTGGAAGGTGGTTTGGAGGGGACTGAGGAGCAGGCACCCGCTCGACTACGTTCTGGTTCTCGCCATACTTTGCGCTGTTGTGGTACACTTCTCCTACGTCTGGCCGGGTATGGTGACTATGGGGGATGGGAACGCTCTGCGTGGGCTGCCGTTCATGCTGGGCGCGGTCCTGCCGGCCTTTGTCACCGTGGTGGTGTTCGGCCTTGTCTTACTGGATGTCGGCACCGATGGCAACAGTTTCGGCGTGCCTGCCTTCTGTGTCGTCGGCTTCCTGCTCTTCCAGTACCTGCTTCTGCGCTGGCCGAACCCGCTGTTCGATTCTAGGTCGCCCCTGCACATCAACGCCATCGAGCAGGTAGTGTCTATCGCCGTCGCCCTGCCGGGACTGTTCCGCCGCTATGGCGGTGTCATCTTCTCAGGGTAATCGCCTAATAGGCCAAGGAAGAATGTCGGGCGGCGACGAAAACTACAGGCAGGCATCGGTTGGAAACGCGCATTCTAACCTCCGTTGCCGATACCCTAGGAAGTTGTCCCGACGGCGGCGCGGCACCGGCCCAACACGCGCTGCATCCGACGCCCTACAGCCGTATCTTTACACGGCTTCGCTGGGCCTATCTTGCACCGAGCAGGTGCGGGCGTAGGTAAACTAGGCCGTTATACCGCAAGCACAGCCGGTGCGCAACAGGAGGACACTTGAGCCAGAACGAGTTCGACGACACGCTACAACTAATTCAGCGGCTCACGCCCGGCCCGCACCAGCCCCCGCTTATGTCAGAGGCGGTCCAGGCCGCTACCGAGTTCGTTATAGGTGTGCGCGGATTGATGGCGGGCGCGGGCGGACCGCCCTGGCAGGTGCCGCTGGTGGAGGCGGGCGGGGACGGGGCAGTCGTGCTGCTGTGGCAGGACAGGCAGCGGATGCTGTCGCTTGTGGCGGGGCCGGAGGGGGCCGTGCGCTGGTTTTACGAGCCGGGCGCTCCGCTCGGCTACCTGAACTTGGCGGACGCCTCCGACCTGCTGACGCAGCGGGCCTCGACCCCGGAGGACTTCGCCGCGCGGGTCTGGCCGGCCTGGGTGCGCGGGGACGATCCGTCCTGAGACCGAGAGGCTATGCCGTTGCGGTCAAACACGGCGCTGCACCGATGCAAGCAGGCCGCCCCGGTCTCCAGACTGGCGGTTAAAGCCTGCCTCTAACCATCTGCTCAAGTGGGTGGCCTCATGCATCTGACGCCACTGAAGGCCAATCTTGAGGCGAAAGGCTTTCGGGCGGGCTGCGCTTTGTAGTGCGTCCGTTTGCGGGTTTTGCACTGGACGTTTTCCCATTGGAGGAGCACAGGTGATTACTCCCCATTGATAAATCAAGGGGCTTCTACAGGTCAAGCCTGACACATTGTAATCCCAATGTGATTTTTCTTGCCCTGACAACAGGGTCAGTGT
>JAABUL010001709.1_pt1 | contig 39999 bp, 41 predicted proteins | sample 5559151 | NCBI WGS metagenome assembly JAABUL01 (sample SAMN10711876, study PRJNA513368) | rock metagenome | isolation source: Antarctica rocks | place: Antarctica: Victoria Land, Pudding Butte sud | reverse complement strand
GGGCGGGGGCTGCTCCTGATGCCCGCGGGCGGGCGGGGGCTGCTCCTGATGCCCGCGGGCGGGCGGGGGCTGCTCCTGATGCCCGCGGGCGGGCGGGGGCTGCTCCTGATGCCCGCGGGCGGGCGGGGGCTGCTCCTGATGCCCGCGGGCGGGCGGGGGCTGCTCCTGATGCCCGCGGGCGGGCGGGCGGCGCCGACTATCGTGCGCCCGGTGCCCGAACTGCCCTCGCGACCAGCCTCCGCAGCGCCGCTTCGCGGCTTCGTCATCGCCATTGACGGCCCGTCCGGCTCCGGGAAGTCGACCCTGGCCCGTGCTGTGGCCACCCGCGCCGGGCTGCGCTACCTCGACACCGGGGCGATGTACCGCGCGGTGACCTGGGCTGCCCGCCAGCGCGGACTGGATCTGGCCGACACCGACGCGGTGGCAGCGATGGGCCGGGGGCTCGACATCGACCTGGCGACCGACCCGGCCCGGCGCCGGGTGGCCGTCGACGGGGTCGATGTGACCGCCGCGATCCGCGATCCGGCGCTGTCGAAGGTGGTCAGCGCGGTGGCCACGAACCTGGCGGTCCGCGCTGAGCTGGGTGCCCGCCAGCGGGCCGTCGCCGAGGCCGGCGACGTGGTGCTGGAGGGCCGGGACACCACGACCGTCATCGCCCCGGACGCGGACGTCCGCGTCCTGTTGACCGCCGATCCGCAGACCCGGCTGGCCCGCCGCGCCCGGGAGGTGCGTGGGGCCGACGATCCGGTGGCTCTGGCCGCCACCCACGCCGAGGTGATGACCCGAGACGCCCACGACGCCACCGTGGCCAGCTTCGCCACGGCCGCCCACGGGGTCAGCGTCGTCGACTCCTCCGCGCTGAGCGCCGAGCAGGTGCTGGCGGTGGTCCTCGGCCTGATCGCCGACGCCGGCCACTGCGTGGAGCCCGGTCAGCTCGCCGGGTCCGGTCAGCCCGCCGGGTCCGTGCCGACCGGCGGGTCGCGGCGATGAGGGCCAGCGACCCGACGCCGCTGCCCGCGGCACCCGGCGCCGTCCTCGCGCGGGGGCTGAGCATTCTGTTGTTCCGGACCGGCGCGCTGAGTCTGCATGTGCAGGGCCGGGGCAATGTCCCCCGGTCCGGGCCGGTCATTCTGGCCAGCAACCACACCGGGATCGTCGACGGGCCGATGCTGATCGGGTTGTCCCCCCGGCCGGTCCATACCCTGATCAAGGCGGAGATGTTTCGCGGCTTCGTCGGTGCGGCGCTGGTCCGGCTCGGGCAGATCGCGTTGCGCCGGGACGGCGGGGACCGGGCGGCGATTTCCGCGGCGCTGGACGTGTTGCGCGCCGGTCGGGTGCTGGCCATCTTCCCGGAGGGCACCCGGGGCGCCGGTGATGTCAGCTCGGTGCAGCGCGGTGTCGCCTACCTGGCGCTTCGCTCCGGGGCACCGGTGGTCCCGGTCGGGATCCTGGGAACCGCCGGCCGCCCGCCCGGTTCGCTGCCGGGGTGGCGGCGCGTCCTGCCGGGTTGGCGGGCGGGCGTTGAGGTCCGCTTCGGTGCCCCGCTGCACCTGAGCGCTACCGGTGCGGCCGGTGACACCCCCAGCGGGCCGCATCCGGCCACCAGGGCAGCGACCGACACCGCGGTCGGCACCGTCCAGACGGCAATGGCGGCCACCGTCGCGGTCGCCCAGCAGCAGGCGCGGCACGCCCACCATTCCCGGCGCGCCCACCGCTCCCGACGGGCCGGCCGGTGAGCGGCGCGCAGCCGGTCGTCGCGGTCGTCGGGCGGCCGAACGTCGGGAAATCCACGTTGGTCAACCGGATCCTCGGGCGCCGCGAGGCCGTCGTGGAGGACGTGCCCGGTGTGACCCGGGACCGGGTGGCCTACGACGCGGAGTGGGCCGGGCGTGACTTCGTGCTGCTCGACACGGGCGGCTGGGACCCGGACGCGGTCGGCATGTCCGCGCGCATCGCCGCGCAGGCCGAGGTCGCGGCCGCGGCCGCCGACGCGGTGATCTTCGTCGTCGACACGATGGTCGGTCCCACCGAGCCGGACCTGGCGGTCGTCCGGGTGCTGCGGGCTGCCCGACGACCGGTGGTGCTGTGCGCCAACAAGGTCGACGACGTCCGCGGGGAGATCGAGGCCGCCGCCCTGTGGTCACTGGGCCTCGGAGAGCCGTGGCCGGTCTCGGCACTGCACGGGCGCGGCACCGGGGACATGCTCGACGCCGTGCTGGCAGCGCTGCCGCCACCGGATCAGGGCGACACCGACACGATCCCGGATCGCCCGCCCGCGGTGGCGCTGCTGGGCCGTCCGAATGTGGGTAAGTCAAGTCTGCTCAACACCCTGGCCGGCTCCGAGCGGGTCGTCGTGGACAGCGTCGCGGGCACCACCGTGGACCCGGTGGATGAGGTGATCACCCTGCGCGGGCGGCCGTGGGTGTTCATCGACACCGCGGGGTTGCGCCGCCGGGTCCGTCAGGCGTCGGGAACCGAATACTTCGCCAGCCTGCGCACCGCGGCGGCCGTGGACCGCGCCGACATCGCCGTCGTGCTGATGGATGCCAGCCAGCCCTTGACCGAGCAGGACCTGCGCCTGGTCTCCACGGCGGTCGACGCCGGCCGTGGGCTGGTCATCGCCTTCAGTAAGTGGGACCTGGTCGACGAGGACCGTAGGGCCGCCCTGGAACGCGAGCTCGACCGCGAGTTCGTGCAGATCCGGTGGGCGCCGCGGGTCAACGTGTCCGGGCTGACCGGCTGGCACGTCGACCGCCTGGTCCCGGCCCTGGACACCGCCCTGACCGGCTGGTCGACCCGGGTACCGACGGGCAGGCTCAACGCCTTCTTCTCCGCGCTGGTGGCGGCCAATCCGCACCCGGTTCGTGGCGGCAAGCAGTCGCGGGTGCTGTTCGCGACCCAGGCCGCGGTCCGTCCCCCGACGTTCGTGCTGTTCACCTCCGGGCGCCTGGACGACGGCTACGTCCGCTTCGTCGAGCGCCGACTGCGGGAGGAGTTCGGGTTCGCCGGCTCCCCGGTCCGGGTGAACGTCCGGGTTCGGGAGCGGCGCTCGCGCCCCGGCCGCTCCTGAGAGCTCCGGTTCGGGCGCGGTGCGGGTTGCGCTGCTGCACTGGGAGACGTGGTGCACCGCTGACCGCCTTCCAGGGGTGTGCAACGTCTCCCAACGTGGGCCTCGGCGTTGCCGGGACTCGTCGTCGAGGCGGGTGTCGGCCCGGCTGGTAGCGTTCGCGACCGTCGGCGCTCGGGGGCCGCTACCGGCGGTGCCGGGTGGGCGCGGCCGCGATGCCTCCGGTCAACGTGGGCGGGACGGGCCAGCAAAATTCAACAGCGGGCTGTGGCGCAGCTTGGTAGCGCACCTGACTGGGGGTCAGGGGGTCGCAGGTTCAAATCCTGTCAGCCCGACCGAACACTTTTCCGGCGACCCGGGATCGGTTGGGCCCGTGCGTGACTCCGGCAATCAGGCGCTGCGTTGGACCCGCCGGCCCCGAAGGCGGCACAGCATCGGCGGTGGCAGGCACAATCGCAGGATGCGGTTGCGAGAGGTCGACGTGCGGTTCGCCGACGGGGTGGATCGTCGGCAGGTAGTGACACTCGGTGACGCCCTGAGCGAGATGCTGGCCGATCTGGGCACTGTCGAGTTGGTCGCGCTGGCCGTCAGCGGTGCAGATCTGGCGACGTTCTCCTTCGCTACGACGGCCACCGGCGAAACGGTCGCGCTCCCGATGCCGACGGTTGTGCGCGCCGACGACTCCCCGGCCGACCACCCGCCCGGGGCTTCGTCCGGGGCCGCGCCGGTCGCCGCTGCCGACCCGCCGGCGCCGGATGCGGAGGACTGCCGGGAGGCCGTTCGGGCCGCCGCGGCCGACCTCGCCCTCGGCCGCGTGGAGGTCGTCGCCGACCGCGAGTCCAGTGTCGGCGTCGCCGGGTGACGACCGTCCCGGCAGGTGTCAGCGACCGGGTCGTCACGATCCCCAACCTGCTCTCGCTGCTCCGGCTGCTCGCGCTGCCGGTGTTCGTCTGGCTCGCGCTGATCCGGCACGAGGACGGGTGGGCCGGACTTCTGATCGGGGTCTCCGCTCTCAGCGACAACCTCGACGGGTACGTGGCCCGCCACTTCGGGCAGGTCAGCCGACTCGGCCAGCTGCTGGACCCGATCGTGGACCGGCTGGTGGTGTTCACCACGCTGGTCGTGCTGGTGGCCGCCGGCGCACTGCCGTGGCAGCTGGCCGTCCTGGTCATCGCCCGGGACGCGGTCCTGTTCACGATGATGTTCGTGCTGCGAGTGAACGGATACGGGTCGCTGCCGGTCACCTACTTGGGCAAGATCGGCACCTTCGCGCTGGTGTTCAGCTTCCCGTTCCTGCTCATCGGGCACGGGGCCAACACCGCGAGCTGGCTGGCTGATCCGGCCACGGTGCTGGCGTGGGCGTGCTTCGCCTGGGGCATCTGCCTCTACGTTGCCGCGGCCGGTCTCTATGTGCGGCAGGGAGTCCGGCTACTACGGTCGGGCCGTTCCCCGGCGTAGTCGCAGGCCGCCGCCCGCTCATGTCCGAGGGGCTGGTCACCGTCCGCACCACCAGCCGATCCAGATTCTGAGGTGTCCATGACCGCCGACCTGCCCGCCGAGCTGCACTACACCGCCACCCATGAATGGGTCGCCGAGACCGGGGACGGCCACGTCCGCATCGGGATCACCAACTATGCCCAGGACGCGCTCGGCGACATCGTCTTCGTGGCACTGCCCGAGCCGGGTGCCTCGGTCAGCGCCGCGACGCCGTGCGGGGAACTGGAATCGACCAAGAGCGTCTCGGACCTGAACAGCCCGGTGACCGGAACTGTTCTCACGGCGAACGAGGCCTTGGCCGACACCCCGGAGCTGGTCAACTCCGATCCCTACGGGCAGGGCTGGCTGTTCGAGGTGGCCGTTGCCGACCCCGCGGCACTCGGCGATCTCCTCGATGCCGATGCCTACGCGGCGACGCTGCACTGAACCCGGCGGACTCCCGGAGTGCGCGCGACTGCGCCACGCGGGGGCTCGTGGTTGACCGCCGACGGATTGCCCCCGTACGGTCCGAGGACCCGGACACGGTCACCGACCACCGCCCGGCAGCGACGACAGGACCGCCTCGGCGGGCTGAAAGCGACGCCCGCGACGCGGGCCCGGAGCAGGGGAGCAGCAGCGTGAGTCCCGATCCCGCCGACGAGACGCCGGTCGAGCAGACCATGTCCATCCCGGTCACCGCCCCGGTTGCCCCCGCTGGTGGGGTCGCGGAGGTCATGGCCCAGCTGGGCATCGGGCCGCTGCGCCCTGGCACGGGGATGGTGGTGGTGCGCCGCGGACCCAATCCGGGCGCCCGGTTCCTGCTCGACACCGATGTCGTCGCGGTTGGCCGGCACCCGGACAGCGCGGTCCTGCTCGACGACGTGACGGTCAGCCGTCGCCATGCGGAGTTCCGCCGTCGCCCCGGCGGGTGGCTGGTTCGCGACGTCGGAAGTCTGAACGGCACCTACGTCCAACACGACCGGGTCGATGAGGTCGGGCTGCGTCACGGCGACGACGTCCAGATCGGGAAGTACCGGCTGTTGTTCCTGAGCGCGGACGAAGCCGCCGACCGTGACCCGGCCGGGGACGCCGCGGCCGAGGGGGGCCCTGCCGAGGGGGGTCGGGACCGGTCGGAGGAGTCCTCCGGTGGCACAACCGGCTGAGGATCCGGCAGGGCCGGACCGGTCCGCGCTGGCCACCGGGATGTCGATCGGTGAGGTGCTGGACCTGCTGCGCCGGGAGTTCCCGGATGTCAGCGTCTCAAAGCTGCGTTTTCTCGACGCCGAAGGGCTGATAGCCCCCGCGCGGACCCCGTCCGGCTACCGGCGATTCACCGGTGAGGACGTGGACCGGTTGCGCTGGGTGCTGCGGGTCCAGCGCGACCACTACCTCCCGCTGCGGGTGATCAAGGGTCACCTGGACGCGGCCGGGGTGGTGGGCGCGCCGGAGACGATGCCGGGTGTCGACGCGGTGTCCGGGCTGGCACCGGTCCCCGCCGAGGCCCCCGGGCGTCCGGAGGCTGCGGGACGAGCGGACGGGCGTCCGGAGGCCGCGGGATTGCCGGAGGCGGGCCCGGGTGCCGATCCGGTCCCGCGGCCGGTACGCCCGCCCCGCGGCCGGCGCCTGCACCGCGACGAGCTCTACGACCTGACCGGGATCACCCCGCAGACGCTGGTGGAGATGGAGAGCTACGGCCTGGTCCGGGCCCGCTCTGGCTGGTACGACCCCGACGACGTGGTCGTCGCCCATACCGTGGCGCGCCTGGCCGCCTATGGGCTCGGCCCGCGGCATCTGCGGGGGCTCCGGGCGGCCGCGGACCGAGAGGTCGGGCTGCTGGAACAGGTGGTCATCCCGCAGCTGCGCCACCGCCGCCCGGACGCCCGGGCGCGGGCCGAACAGAGCGCCGCAGAACTGCGCGAGCTGACCCGACGCCTGCACGAGGCGCTGGTCAGCGGCGCGCTACGCGACCTTGGCCTGGATCCGCACTGACCGCAGCGGCCGGCTGACGCCCCGGTCCGGCGGCGCACGTTCGGGCGCATTACGGTGAGCGGCATGCGGGAACTCGACGTCGTGGGGGTTCGCGTCGAAATGCCGTCCAACCAGCCGATCATCCTGCTGCGCGAGGTCGGTACCGGACGGCACCTGCCGGTCTGGGTCGGCGCGGTGGAGGCGACCGCAATCGCCTCGGTGCAACAGGGCCAGGTGCCCTCCCGGCCACTGACGCACGACCTGATCAAGAATCTGCTCGACGCGCTGGGCCGGCGCCTGGAGCAGGTGCGCATCACCGAGGTGCGCAACGGGGTGTTCCACGCCGAGCTCGCCCTGGACGGTGGCGTCACCGTGGATTCCCGGACATCGGATGCCATCGCTCTGGCACTGCGGACCGGCGCCCCCATCTTCGGCGCCGACGAGGTGCTCAGCGAAGTTGGGATCGAGGTTCCGGAAGCGGCCGACGACGAGGTCGAGAAGTTCCGCGAGTTCCTGGACCAGGTCTCCCCAGACGATTTCACCGCCGACGGTGCCTCCGGCAGCCCCGAGGATCCGGCGCCGTGAGCCTGACCGCAGATCCGGCGCCGGGGGCTTTCCGGGCTCTGGGCGTCGCGGGGGCGTGTCGGCGTTGACCGCGCTGAAGCTGGGCCCGTAGCGTCACCTTCGTTGCACACCGCCGCATCCCGGCGGTCCGCCTACGTCGGTGCCCCGCTGGGCACCGGGGCCGGGAGGCTCTCGTGTCAGGTCGGGACGAGACCACGCAGACCTCGTTGCGTCGCGATCCCGCCCGCGCCGCCGCCCGGGGCCTGCTCTTCGACGACGGGCTGCCTGATGTTCCCGAGGGCGTCGGATACCGCGGCCCGACCGCCTGCACCGCCGCCGGGATCACCTACCGCCAGCTGGACTACTGGGCCCGCACCGGCCTGCTCGAACCGTCCGTGCGACCCGCGGCGGGATCGGGATCGCAGCGGCTGTACTCCTTCCGCGACGTCCTCGTGCTCAAGGTGGTCAAGCGACTGCTGGACACCGGGGTGAGCCTGCAGCAGATCCGACAGGCCGTCGAGCACCTGCGCCAGCGCGGCTCCGCGGATCTGGCCGGGATCACCTTGATGAGCGACGGCGCCACCGTCTACGAATGCACCTCACCGGATGAGGTCGTGGACCTGTTGCAAGGCGGTCAGGGCGTCTTCGGGATCGCCCTCGGCCGGGTGTGGCGGGAGGTGGAGGGAACGCTGTCCGAGCTGCCGGCCGAGCCGGCCTTCACCGCCGCCCCCGCCGCGAGTGCACCGTCCGACACCGTTGACGAGCTTGCCCGGCGGCGGGCGCGCCGCGTCGGCTGAAGCGGCGGCGGGCGCGCCGCGTCGGCTGAGCCGCCGATCACCGGGCCCTGAATCGGCGGCCCAGCAGCAGTCCCGGGCCCCACGCGATCAGGTGCCCGGCATCGGTGATGCCCCGGTTGTGCGCCAGCGCACCGACCAGAGCGGTGCTCACCGCGACCGTGCAGCATCGCGACCACGGTCGCCCCAGCCCACCGGCGACCAGTCCGGCCACCGCGGCCAGCGCATAACTGGCGCCCACGTCCAGTCGGCGGGACTCCCGGTCGGCGATCCAACCCCGCCGGACAGCCGGCGCCAGGATCGCGGAGGTGGCCACCGTCGCCCCGACATGGCCGAGGACGGCCGCCGCCAGCGTCCGCCTGCGGCCGTACCGACGTTGGCTGGCGCTGAGCACGACCGCGACCAGCGGTGGCATCACGACGACCTCAACCGGGGTCGACATGACGAATGCACCGGAGACCATCGCGAACAGCGGCCGCCGTCGCAGGTTGCTCAGATTGGTACTGGCAGCGCGGACCAGCCGGCGCCGTCGGCGCGGTGGCAGGGAGCGGGCCGCCACGGCCGTGGCCACGATCCCCAGGGCGTAGCCGAACCCCAGGTCCCGACCCCGCCAGAGCGAGCTGGTCGGTGGCCCAGGCCGTAGCCGCAGGCTCGGCCGCAGTGGGCGCCTGCCGCGCGGAGTTGGGACAGCGGATCTGACAGACGGCGACGGCACGGCGCTATCCGACCAGATCCGGCCCGCCGCCGCCCCGCATCGTGGCGCTGTTACAGAACGGTCAGATGGTCGGTCGTGGCGCCGCGGACTGCGTGCAGCGACACCGAACGGTCGAAGGTGACGAAACGTCCGCCGTGCGCAACGGCGAGGGCGAGCAGTAACTGTCGGTGATCTGACGCGAGCTGAGCAGCCGTGCCCTGTCGAAAGCCGCGTCATCGAGCACGCTGAGGTCATCCGGCCAGAAGTCATGCGACCCGCCGTCCCGGGCACCTCGGAGCAGGGTTATCGCGGTCGCGGGCGGCACCGGGCTCGGATAGCCCGGTTGGCTGATGATTCGCACGAAGCCGTTCTCGGTGAGCGGGCAGGACGACCAACCGGCGGTCAGTCCGGTCCGCAGCCACGCGGTCGCTTGGACGTGGTCGACGTGATCGCTGTCCAACAGGGCCAGCAGGACGTTGACGTCCAGCAGCGCCCGGCTCACCGGGTGTCGTTCTCGCGGAGCCGGTCGATGAGCGCGTTGGAGACCACGCCACCGCGGTGGGGGAGCGGCCGGAACCCGTACACGGCCGGGTCGTCTGCCGGCGGCGCCCCCCTCGTCGGGTCAGCGTCGGCGCGGGTCAGCGCCTGCCGCGCCAGGTCGGACAGCACCGCTCCAGCGGACCGCCTCTCCCGCCGGGCGCGTTCAGTGACGGCCAGCAGGACGTCGTCATCGACGGTCAGTGTCGTGCGCACGCATCTGATGCTAAATCATCAATCGTGGTTGTCGGGCCAAAGCACGTGTATCAGGTATCGGCTGCCGCCGACGGGAAGCTGCTCAGCCGCCCGAGCGGTCGAACCGCGCCGGGGCCTACCGCCGCCCCCGGGCCGGCCGGCTGCCGCGGCCCGCCGGCCAGCGGCGCGATCAACACCAGCCCGACCGTCGCCACCAGGCGCAGCAGCCCGACGAAGCCCGCGACCGGGGTCAGCTGCAGGTTGAGTACCAACAACGTGCTGTGGGGCAGCGGGGGCAACCGCCGAGATTCGCCGTGGCCGTGGCGTCACCTCGCGGTCAAGCAGCAACGCAGGAAGAACACCGCCCACGGTTTGGCGTCGACGGCAGCAGCGAGCGCCAACGCGGCGACCAGGGGCCGGTGACGCAGCCGCGCGTCGAGCGCAACCGTTGCCTCTTCGAGCGCAATCGCGTCGTCCAGATGCCCGGTGTGCCAGCTCAGCGCCGACCACACCGGCAGGAACACCACGGCACCGAAGAACAGCCCGGCGCGAGCCATCGGGGAGCCGTCCGGCCGCCAGGACAGGTAGTAGAGGAAGCCGATCCCCGCGACCGACATGACCAGAAGCGCGAGCAGTTCGGCGGGCAGCGCCGGCAGCAGTCGGCTCGGCAGCGCGGCCAGTGCCAGCGGGCCGATCTGGAGGTTGGGATAGGCCGGGTAGAGGTGCACCCCGCCCGCCGCCGCGACGGCACGGGGTGCGTCCACGACCAATCGGGCACCGAAGGCGAAGAGGTGCCAGGAGCGGCCAACTCCGAAGGGGGCGGCGCACGCGGCGGCCAGAATACCGAGCAGGGCGGCCCAGGCAGCAGGTGGCAGCGGGCGAGCCGACCAGGTGAAACCCCGCCGGGAACCGGTCGCGCGGGCCTTTCTGCCTGGTCCGACCGGGGCGGGAGCGGGGGGCACGACCCCGCCCGCCCCGTCCTTCACCGCTGGGCTATCCGGTCCGCAGGGTCGAACGGGGGATCGAGGCGGTATCCGAAGCCGCGCAGCGTCACCAGCAGGGGGGCGTTGGGCCCGGTCGCTCCGGCGTCGACCAGGTGCTGACGCAACGACGCGACGGTGACGTCGAGGGTCTTGGTGGAACCGAACCAGCGCTCGTCCCAGACCCGGTCCATCAGCTCACGGCGGCCCACGGCCTCGCCGATCCGGCCCGCCAACAGGGCCAGCACCTCGAACTCCTTGGGCCGCAATCTGACCTCGGTTCCGGCAAAGCTGACCCGCCGCGCGACCGGGTCGACCGAGAGGTCCCCGGTCCTGCGGTCCGCGGCGACGGGGCCTGCGCGACGCCGCAGGTGGGCGCGCATGCGGGCCAGGACTTCGGAGAGGCGGAAGGGTTTGCTCAGGTAGTCATCGGCCCCAGCGTCCAGACCGGCGATGACGTCTAGCTCGGCGCTGCGAGCGGTCAGCACGACGATGACAGCGTCCGGGAGCGAGAGCCGGACCTCGCGGGCCAGGTCCAGTCCGTCGCCGTCGGGCAGGCCGAGATCGAGCAGGACCAGGTCCGGTGGCTCGGCGGCGGCAGCGGCCCGGGCCGCCGCGACCGTCGCCGCCCACCGGGTGTGGTAGCCGTTGGCCAGCAGCGCGCTGAGCAGGTGGCCACCGATCACCTCATCGTCCTCCACGACCAGCACTGACGCACGGAGGTCGCCGGGATCAGCCGGACGGGGGGCCCGGAGATCGCCGGGATCGCTCGGACGGGGGGTCACAGCTCCCGCAGCTCCTCCACCGGAGGCCGCTGCGAGCCTCGGGCCCCCAGCAGGGCCGCGGCCGCCAGCACCGCAAGGACGACAGCGGCGGTGCCGGACAGGTACCCGGCCGGAACCGCCAACGAGTCCGGTGGCGGATCGAAGACCCCGGTGAGGACCTTGACGACCATCGCCGAGAGCGCCCAGGACAGCAGGGCGCCCGCACCCAGCCCCCCGACCGCCACCACGAGCGCCTCGAACAGCAGCGAGCCACGGATCTGGGCGCGGGTGGCACCCAGGACGCGGGCCAGGGCCTGGCTCCGGCGCCGCTCGGCCAGCCCCAGGGCGAGGACCAGCCCGCTGGCGGCGGCCGCCAGCAGGATCGCGAAGGCCAGCTCGATGCGGGTCAGCGAGCGCAGGTCGACCGCAGTGAGGCTGGAGCCGACCGTGCCGCGGACCTGGCTGATGTCGGTGACCGAGGCGGTGTTGCCCAGTTGGGCGCGCAGCCGGTCGGCCACCGCCGCCTGTCCGGTGCCCCCGGTGTCGATCAGAAACGTCCCGACCGCGTCCGAGCCGCTCATCCGCGTGAGATAGGCGGAATTGGCGACGAAGAAGCTGTCCCGGGGGGCGGTCGGGAACTCGTTGACGATCCCGATGTAGTGGAACGCGACGCTGCGCTGGCCCCCGGTCCGGCCATCCTGCACCCGCAGATTCAGCGTGTCCCCCAGATGCAGCTGGTAGTCCTTGACCGTCTCGGCGCTGACCAGTACGCCGTCGGGCGTGCTCGCCAGCCGGTCCAACACCGTCTGCGCGCTCGCCCCCTGAAAGTAGGTGTTCTGCAGGGTGGTCGCCGATGCGATCGAGCGCGGGCGGATGCCGAACAGGTCCTGCAGGTCGCTACCGACGTAGGCGAGGCGGTGCAGCAGTGGTTCCACCCGGCTGACACCAGCAGTCTTCGCCAGATCGGCGGCGGCGGACGGGTGCACGACGGTGCCGGGGGAGATCGTCGCCGCCACGTCGGCTCCGTTGGTCAGCTGGGCATCAGCCTCCGCCTGCTGTTGGTAGGTGGAGTTGAACACCGCCGTGGAGGAGGCGAACGATGCCGCCGCGGCCAGCAGGACGATCGAGCGGACCAGGGCCCGGCGGTTGCGGGACAGGCCGGCACCGGTACTCATCGCCAGTCGGCCGCTGAAGGGTCGACTGGCCGCGCTCAGTAGCGGGCGGGCGCGACGTAGCACGACGATCCCGATCCGCCAGATCAGCAGCAACCCGCCCAGCCAGAGGAAGGCCGGCGCCAGGAAACCCCAGTAGTTCACCGAGATCGACGGCACCCCCTCCGGTGCGAGCACCAGGGAGTACCCGTTGCCGGAGGTGGCGCGGAAGACGATCAGTGAGGCCGCCAGCAGCGCGAAGTCCAGTCCCCACCGCATCCAACGGGGACTGTGGTCACCGCTGATCCGGGCGCGGCTGGCCATGACCGTGCGTCCCCGCAGGTCCCGGGCGGCCGGGAGCAGCACGGTCAGCCCGGCCACCACCAGTCCCACTCCGGCGGCGATGCCCGCCCACCCGGCCGGGATGGCGCTCAGGCTCAGCCCGCGACCCGAGCCGGTCGCCCGTGCCCACGCCAGCGCGCCGACCAGACCGACGGCGGCGCCGAGGATCCCGACCAGGCCCGCTTCCACGGCGGCCAGGCCGAGGATCCGGCGGACCGAGAGGCCGCGGGTCCGCAGCAGCGCCTGTTCGCGGCGCCGCCGATCCGCCCCGGCTCCGGCGACCGCCGCGGTGACCAGGGCGGCGACGATCGCGCCCGGCACGCCCAGGAACAGGAACAGCAGCTGGGCGTAGGCGGCATCCGAACGGGCGGCGTCCAGTGCGGTGGCCAGGTTGTCCCCGATGGTGACCGCACCGCTGAGCCGGGCGGAAAGATTGTTGGCAGCCCCGATCACCTGTGAGTACGCGGCCGCCGGGTCGTTGGGAAGGGGTGTCCCGCGACGTACATGGACCTGAGTGGTGACGGCGGCGCCCGCCTTGACCGCCGGGGCGGCATAGAGCCGGTCGAAGACTGCCTGGTCCAGCAGCACGACGTTGTCCGGCGGGGCGGTGGGCTGTGCGGTCGACCCGACCCGTTGGAACAGCGAGTCCGCCTGGGGCAGGTCGACGACTCCGGTGACCTTCAGCGTGACCGGGGTACCCCCCGGTCGCTCGACGGTGATCGGTGTGCCGGTGGTGGCGTGCAGGTTGGCCGCGGTCTGTTGGGCCAGCAGGACCCCGGACCCCGCGCCGGACAACTGCCGGATCTCGCCGGGGAAGGTTGTCGCGTAGCCGGGCGGCAGCCCCAGCACCACCCCGGAGCTGGTCGTCTGGGTCGCGCCGGCGGTGGTCGCGCTCAGCCGCGGGCTCTGCGCGAACTCGACCGGCAGCGCGGCGCTTGCCCCGCCCGCCCGGACAGCGGCCAGGACCCGGGGGGTCGGCGTGCCGGCTGCCAGTTGGACCTGCCAGTCCACGGCCACCGATCGGGTCGCGCGAGCGGTCATCGTCGAGCGTGACGCGGTCAGGAAGGTGCCCAGCGCGGCGATCAGGGCGACGGCCACCGCGACCCCGGCGATGACGCCGGCAAGTCGGGGAGCCCGGTGGCGGAGCAGCCCGCCCAGCCAGAGCCGGTTCATGCCCTCGCCCCGGTCGCGGAAGCATTACTCGCGGCCAATGCGCCGGCCGGGTCGGTGTCACGGTCGGTGGCGCGGTCGGGGGAGTCCAGCAGCCGGCCCTCGCTCATCCGCCACACCCCGCCGAAACGGGCGGCCACCCGGGGGTCGTGGGTGGTGACCATGACGGCGGCCCCGGCCCGGTCGACCGCGCGGAGCAGGACCTCGATCACGTGCGCCCCGGTCGTCCCGTCCAGCTGACCGGTCGGCTCGTCGGCCAGCACCAGGCGCGGGCGCGCCGCGAGGACCCGTGCGATCGCGATGCGCTGGGCCTGGCCCCCGGACAGGGCGTCGGGCAGTGCGCGAGACAGCCGGCCGAGGTCGAGCAGGTCCAGACTCGCCCCGGCGCGGGCGCGGGCATCCGCCGCCGACCACCCGTCCAGGACCAGCGGGAGGGCGACGTTCTCCAGGACATCGAGATGCGGCAGCAGGGATGGGCTCTGGAAGACAACGCCGACCTCGGTCGGTCGCCCCCACGGGCTGTGCCCGGTGCCCGGCCAGTCCACCGACCCGCCGGTCGCCGTTTCCAGACCGGCAAACAGGTGTAGCAGCGTCGACTTCCCGCAGCCGGACGGACCGACCAGGGCGGTGGACTGCCCCGGGAGCACGGCGCAGGAGACGCCGGCCACCGCAACGACCGACCCCGGGCCGCTCCCGTAGGTCCGCGCCAGGTCGGTACAGCGGACCACGGGTTCGCCGGTGCCGGTCATGCGACCAGCTCCCGGTCGCGCTCCGGTTGCCCGGAAGGCGTCCCGTCGGCGTCCAGCACACCGTCCCGGAGGGTCAGCACCCGGTCGGCGATCGCGATCACCTGCGGGCTGTGCGTGACCACCAGGACCGCCCGGCCGCGCGCCGCCCGACTCACCAGCAGGTCCAGTACCCGACGCTCGGCGTCACCGTCGAGCTCGCCGGTGGGTTCGTCGGCGACGAGCACCGGCGGGTCGTTTGCCAGCGCGACGGCCAGCCCGGCCCGGGCCGCCTCGCCACCACTGAGCTGGCGCGGCACCGCATCGGCGCGCGCCGCCAACCCCACCTGGTCCAGCAGCTCCGCCGCGCTGCGACGCGCCGAGCGACGTCCGGCGCCGCGCAGCACGAGGGCGACGTTGTCCCGGACGGAGAGGTGGTCCACCAGGTTCCCCGACTGCAGCAGCACCCCGATGGATGCGGCCCGCAACCGGGCCCGCTCCGCCTCGGGACGGTGGGTCAGCCGGACCCCGTTGACGGACACCGAACCCCCGGCCGGCTCATCCAGACCGGCAAGACAGGACAGCAGGGTGGACTTCCCGGACCCGGACGGGCCCACGACGGCGACCGTTTCGCCGGCGTGCACCTGCAGGCTGACCCCGCGCAGTGCGAGGGTCTCCTCGTCCCCGGCCCGGTAGAAGCGGTACACCTCATGGACCTCCAGCACGGGGGCGCTCACTGGAACATCACCGAATCGGCCACCGTGCGCCACGGATCGACGTTGTCCGCGTTCGTCGGCCCGGTCAGCGTCAGCACGACTCTGGTGCCGGCCTTGAAGTAGGTGTACTGCTCGAAGGAGTCGCGCACGACCTTGGACGTGACCGGGTCCGGTGTCGAGTCCCCGGTGTAGGTGAACAGCTGCACCGACTGGCCGGCGCGTTGGATCGTCGACAGCTTGCCCGGCGCGTACTGCTGGACCGCGCCGGGGAGCTCGCGAGCCGCGGCAGCCTGGACAGACGCCGCCGTGGGGGGGCTGGCAGCCTTCGACACGGCGATGGTGATGCTGTTGAGCTTCGACGTGAAGGTCGTTGCGGCACCGCTCGTTGATCGGGACCAGCCCTCCGGGAACTTCACGCTGACACCGCTGCCGGGTACCGGATACCTGACGTACGCCTGGTTGTCGGGGATGTCGCCCGGCGGGTTGACCTCGGTTGCCAGGGGCGAGGCGCCCGCCGGGCTCGCGGATGCGGCCTTGCCGGATGCGGGGCTTGCGGACGGCTGGGCCGGACCCGCCGGGCTCGCGGATGCGGGGTTGGCGGGCGGCTGCGCTGGGCTGCTGGACCCCGGTGACGGGGTTCCCACGATGGGCGTGGTGGCGGCGGACGGCTGGCTGCCGGTCGAGCATGCGGCGGTCAGAACCGTCAGCGCACCGATGACCACGGCAGCGCCAACTCTCGTCGGGGACGGCATCAGGCTCCTCTTCTCCGGCGGTCCGGGTGGCCGGCCGCCGTGGGGATGGATTGGTAATCGAGCGTGCGATCTGTGATCCGAACGCTAGGAATTCGCTGGCAACAGCGGGCTCAGCGTGGGCAAAAGGTCGGTAAAACCTGACGGCCATCGAGGACCTGGTCAGCAACGGGCAGACCAGACTGCGCCCATGCGGCGGCGGATAACCCGGCTTTCGGTCACGGCGGTGGTCATTGCGGTGGTCGTGTTTGCGGTTCCGCTGGCAGTTGCTGCCCGGCTGCTCCTGGTCTCCCAGCAGTTCGATGAGCTGCAGCGCGCGGCACTGTCGACGGCCGCTCGCGTGGACGCGGCGAGCCTGGGCAGCGCAGATCCGGTCGAAGGGCCCTCAGCACCGGCCGGGATCACCGTCTCGGTCATCCCGGCCGAGCCTGGACCCGCCGGCGTCGCCCCGGCGGCCTCCGGTGACCCGCTGCTCCGCATCGCCCTGGCCGGGACGCCGTCGCAGGGCAGCCAGGGCCGCCGCCTGGTCGCCGTGGTCCCGGTGGTGCAGGGGGAAACGGTGCGGGGGGTCGTTCGGGCGAGTTCGTCCGCCGCTGCGACCTGGTGGCGCACGCTCGCCGCGTGGGCAGTGATCGCGCTGGCCGCCGTCGTGTCGACCGTGCTCGCCTGGGCGGTCAGCCGTCGGCGGGTCCGGGGCCTGGTCCGTCCCGTCGAGCAGTTGGCGGTCGACGTGCGGTCGCTGGGGCGCCCCGGCGTCGACATCGCCGGACGCCGCAGCGGCCTGCCGGAGGTGGACACGGTTGCCGACGCCCTCGCCGATACTTCCGCGCGCCTGGGCGAGCTCCGCCGTCGGGAGCGGGCCTTCGGCGACCGCGCGTCCCATCAGCTCCGGACCCCCCTGGCAGGCCTGGAGCTGATCCTGGAGGAGGCACTGGCCAATCGCCCCGGGGCGGCGCGGGGTGCCATCGAGGAGTCGTTGGCCGTCGCCCGCCGCCTGGAACAGACCATCGACGACGTGCTGCGCTTCACCCGACCCGACATCCCGACGCCGCTGTCTGAGCCTGCGCCGACCGCGGGGCTGGTGGTCGAGGGACTGGACGAGCGCTGGCGGTCCGAGTTCGCGCGTCAGGGGCGGCCGCTGAGCCTGGCGGTGGCGAGTCCGAACCGCCAGATCGCCAGTTCACCAGCCGCGCTGCGCCAGACGCTCGACGTCCTGCTGGAGAACGCATTGCGACACGGCAGCGGGGCCGTCGCTGTTGACGTGCGCGATGTGGGCACCCACGTGGCCATCGACGTGCACGACGACGGGGAGGTCAACACCGCCCGCGTGAGTGCCGGGCCGGCGGGCCCACGAGCCCTCGGCGGCGGACTCGGGTTGGACCTGGCGTGGCGCATGGTGGAGGCCGAGGGCGGGCGGCTATTACTCAGCTCGCGCCGTCCGACCACCTTCACCGTGCTGCTGCGTGGCGCCGGCGAGCCCGCCAGGGCACCGGCCGCCGACCCCGCCGGTCCGCTGACCCCGCCGGTCCGCTGACCCCATCGGTCGGTTGGCCGGATCAGGTGCCGCACCCATCCAGGCTCGCCAACGGACAGTTCTGGTCACTTCTGAGCAGATACGACCGATCGAGGGCCTGTTCTGATTGACTCACGGCGGCTGCGGGAGTAGTAATTGAAAGATCACCCACACCGACGGCGCCGTCGGGAATTGCCACGGCGCCCACTGGAGGAGGCCAGGCATGAGTTCGCCGTCCCAGTCCAACCCGGCCGAAGTAGACCGGTCCCCGGCCGGTCAGTCCCCGGCGAGTGAGTCCCCGGCCGGCGCCGGACGCGGCCCGGCCCGACGTCGCTTCCTGCAGGCCACCGGAGTCGCAGGTGCGGGCCTGGCGGCTACCGCTGCACTACCGGCGTCGGCCGTTGCCGCGGCGCCGCGACATCAGTCGCGTACCGCGTTCCCCGACGTGCCGACCTACACCCCGATCCGCCCGGCGGCCGTTCCACTGGCCGTCCGCTCGCCTTACCTGTCGACCTGGCTGGAGACCAGCAACCTGCCCGGCACCTGGCCGACGTTCTGGACCAACCGGATCACCGCCATGGCGGGGATCGCCATCATCGACGGCACGGCCTACGTCTTCATGGGTAACCCGGCCATCCCGGACCAGCCGCCGTTCCCGACGATGCACCAGACGTCGCTGGTCGTCAGTCCGACCCGGTCGACGTTCACCCTGGAACAGGCCGGCGTGCAGCTGGTCGTGGAGTTCCTCTCCCCGGTCGAGCCCGGCGACCTGGCCCGTCAGAGCATGCCGTTGTCCTACGTGAGTGTTACCGCCTCAGCGGTCGACAAGGCATCGCACGCCGTGCAGGTGTATGTCGACATCTCCGGTGAATGGGCGTCAGGGTCCTCGACAACGCCGATCACCTGGAACGAGGAGTCGATCAAGGCCTCCGGGCAGTCGCTGATCAGCCTGCACTACACCCCCGCCGCCCCGCGGGTGCTCGCCGAAAACAGTGACACCGCTGAATGGGGCACCACGGTCTGGAGCACCGCGCAGCGGCCGGGCCTGACCTGGCAGATCGGCGGCGACGCCGCCGTCCGGACCCAGGCCATCGCCCAGGGAAAGCTCACCGATTCGGTCGACCCGAACAAGCCGCGCCCGATCAACGACCACTACCCGGTATTCGCCTTTGACGTCGATCTGGGACGAGTGGACCGCAAGGGTGCACTTCCGGTGGTCGTCAGCATCGGCCAGGTCCGGGATCCCGCCGTCAGCTATCTCGGAAAGAGTCTGCACCCCTTGTGGATGAGCTACTACCCGTCCTGGCAGGCCATGGTCGCTGCCTTCCACGCCGACCTCACCGGGGCCGGCCAGCGGGCCGACGCCCTGGAGAAGAAGATCGCCAAGGACGCGACCAAGGCCGGGGGAGAGGCCTACTACGGCCTGTGTTCGGTGGCGTTGCGCCAGGCCTACGGCGGCACCGAGCTGGTGCAGGGGCCCGACGGTAAGCCCTGGGCGTTCCTGAAGGAGATCTCCAGCGACGGTAACGTCTCCACGATCGATGTCACATATCCGTCTATTCCGGTGTTCCTGTACCTGGATCCCGCCTACCTCGGGCTCATCCTGGAACCGATCCTCTCCTACGTGGAGAACAACGCCTACCTGAAAACGTTCGCCCCGCATGATTTGGGATCCAGCTATCCGAATGCCACTGGCCACCTCAACGGCCAGGGCGAGGAGGACATGCCTGTCGAGGAATCCGCGAACATGCTCATCATGGCCACCGCCTACCTTGCGCGCATCGATGGGCGCGCGGCGGGTACCTATGCGAAGGCGCACTATCGCATCCTCAAGCAGTGGGCCGACTATCTGGTCGCCAATGCGCTTGACCCGGGATTCCAGAACCAGACCGACGACTTCACCGGTTTCATCGGACACAGCGTCAACCTGGCATTGAAGGGGATCATCGGAATCGGGGCGATGGGACTGGTCGCGACCGCCGCCGGGAATGCTGCCGACGCCGACCACTACCGCTCGGTGTCGAAGGACTACATCGGCAAGTGGGTGACGATGGCCCAGGACGACTCCGGTGACCACCTCAAGCTCGCCTACGATCGGCCCGGAACCTGGAGTCTGAAGTACAACGGGTACTCCGACCGGTTGCTGGGGCTGGTGCCGGACCGGATCCGCGATGAGGAGGCAGCCTGGTACCTGGTGCACGACAACACCTACGGGGTGCCCCTGGATATCCGCCACACCTACACCAAGGCCGACTGGGAGATGTGGACGGCAGCCTGGCTTTCCGATCACGATGCCATCCGGGACTCGCTCATCGGCGGCCTGTATGCGTTCGCGGATACGACGCCGTCGCGCGTTCCGATGAGCGACTGGTACGACACCATCGGCGATAGGCAGGTCGGGTTCCAGGCCCGCCCGGTCGTCGGCGGCTTCTACGCCCTGCTGACGCTGTAGGCCGCACCCGGTCGAGGTGATCAGCCGGCACCCGCGGCCCGGGGCAAGGTGCGCAGCAGCGCACGTTCCCGGGCCGCGGGCAGGCCGGCGCGCAGGTCGTCCAGGCGCCCGGCGTCGCGGATCTCGCTCAGCACATCGCGTGCGGTGTTCCGCGCCGGCCGAAACGTCAGTCCCGCCGCCACCGCCGCGCCGGAGTCGATCGCCAGCGGGGGGCCTGGGGTTCGGGGAACCACAACGGACGCGCTTCCTCCTCGATGTCACCGATGGCCGCACCGAGTCCGGTTTCGTCCACCCAGTCGATCTGGACGTCATCGGGTCGACCCCCGGCGGCCGCCAGCGCGGCCGCCACCACCACATTGCCGAGCGGCTCGGAGCGCCCGGGACCCACGGTGTTGAACAGCCCACCGCGTCCTTCCGCGAGCATCCGGACCGTCCAGCCGGCGCCCTGCCGGGGGCCCTGGCATTCGGTCGGCGACGCGCGCCGGGCTGGTTGAGGCCGATCTTTCGGGGGGCGCGGGCCGCCGGGATGTGCCAGCGTGGCCACAGCACGTCGACGCTGTCGATTACCCGCGTGCCCGAAGGAGAGGAAGTCGATGTCCCGTTTCCTGGCAGGAGTCGTTGCCGGAGCACTCGCCGGTGCCTCCGGCGCGACCGCGCTGAATGCCGTCAGCTTCGCCGACATGGTGTTGCGGGGACGCCCGGCCGGCAGCAGTCCCAAGGCGACGGTCGACGCGGCGGCGGCCAAGACGGGCACCGAGGTTCCCGGCGAGGGCGAGGAGGCGGGCAACCGGGCCAGCGGCGCCGGCCAGCTGGCGGGGCTCGGTGTCGGGGTCGGTGTCGGGGTGGTCGCCGGGGTACTGCGGGCCCACCACGTCAAGATCCCGAAGGTGCTGGCGCCGTTCGCGCTGGGCTTGGGCGCGATGGCCATCTCCGACTCGGTGATGACCGCCCTCGGGGTGGCCGACCCGCGGTCCTGGACCGCCAAGAGCGTGACCGCTGACGCGCTGCCGCACCTGGCCTACGGGTTGGTCGTGCCCGCGGCGCTGCACCGGATGCTGGACCCGCGCACCCCGCACGCGCACTGAGTCACGTCGGGTCCGGCCGCCGTTGTCCGGGCGCCGGCAGTGGCACGCTGGTCAGATGCCACCGGGGGAGATTGCGCGCGCGAAGACCCTGACGCCGGGCCGGGTGCGTTTCCCCGGCATCAGTTCCCGTGCCTACGAGCACCCGGCCGACCGCGGCGCCCTGGTGGCGCTGCGCGCCCTGCCCGGGTTCGACCGGGTGCTGCGCGCGGTCTCGGGGGTGTTCGGGGAGCGCAGCCTGCGACTGCTGCACCTGGCCGACGCGATCCGGGTCTCCCACCGGCAGTACCCGGCGCTGCACCAGCTGCTGGTTGAGGCCTGCGCCACCCTCGACATCGCCGAGATCCCCGAGCTGTACGTGGTGCGTGACCCGATTGCGCAGGCCATGACCCTCGGCATGGACCACCCGTTCATCGTGCTGAATACCGGTCTGCTGGAACTGCTGGACGCGGACGGGCTGCGGTTCATCCTCGGCCACGAACTGGGCCACGTGCTCTCCGGGCACGCCGTCTACCGCACGATGCTGCTCAGCCTGGTCCGGATCAGTCAGAGCGTGAGCTGGATTCCGCTGGGCGCGCTGCCGTTGCGGGTCATCGTGATGGCGCTGCAGGAGTGGTACCGCAAGTCCGAGCTCAGCTGCGACCGCGCGGCGCTGCTGGTCGGGCAGGATGCCGAAGCGGCGCTGCGGGTCCACGCGGCGCTGGCCGGTTCGACGGACCCGGACGCGATGGACGTCTCCGGGTTCCTGGACCAGGCCCGGGAGTACGACCGCGGCGGCGACATCCGCGACAGCTTCCTCAAGCTGCTGCTGCTGGACGGGCGGACCCACCCGCTGGCGGCGCAACGGGCCGCAGAGCTGCAGCGCTGGGCTGCCGGCCAGCAGTACCGCGACATCATCGCGGGGGAGTACGCCAAACGCTTCGATGACAGCGGCGCGGTGATGTCGGACGAGGTGCGGGCGGCGGCACGCTCCTACCGGGACTCCTTCACCGCCTCGGCTGACCCGCTGACCCGCTTCGTCCGCGACGCCGGCGGGATCGTCGGAGGCGTGGCCGGCACGGTCGCGGACAATGTCGGGGACTGGTTGCGCGGGCGCGGCGGGCGCGGCGGGCGCGGCCCGGGGCAGGGTCCCGGCGGCCATGACGGCGGCGACGGGCCCAACGAGCACCGCTGAGTCGCAAATCTCGCTACCGCAAGGCCCGGGAAGCCACCTCCCGGAGGAGGCTGGGCGGGTGAACGCGGCCCGGTGGCGACTGCTCGTCCTGGTGCTCGTGCTGGCCGCGGGGCTGACCATTTTCGGGCTGACCGACCTGGTCGATGCCAATGCGCTGCGGGCCCGGGTGGCCGCGACGGGCCCGTGGGCGCCGCTGGTCTACGTCGTGGTCTCGGCCGTCCTGGGGGCGGTGCTGGTGCCCGGGCCGCTGCTGGCCGGGATGGCCGGGGTGCTGTTCGGCCCGATCGTCGGCACGGTGGTGACGATCAGCTCCTCGGTGCTGTCCGCGTTGCTGGCGCTGGTGGGTGGTCGTCGCGTCGGGCGGGCCGGCGTCATGGACCTGTTGGGGGAGCGCGCCGTCGGCTTTGTCGGGCTCGCCAAGCGCTACGGGACGATGGCGGTTGTCGCCGAACGCCTGGCACCGGGGGTGCCCGATGCCCCGACGTCCTGGGCGTTCGGGGCGATGGGCCTCAGCGCCCGTCAGATCGGTGTGGGCACCGCGATCGGGGCGTCGCCCCGGGCCTTCTCCTACGCCGCCATCGGGGCGTCGCTGCAACATCCGGGCTCGGCATGGGGGATCGCGGCCATCGTCGTCTACATCCTGACTGCCATCGTCGGGGCTGAGGGGGCGCGGCGGATGCTCCGGACCGCCCGCCGCCAGCGCCGATCAGCCGCAGCACCAGCCGCAGCACCAGCCGCCGGGTCGACGGTTGGGACCACCATTCCGGCGTCGGCGCATGCTGGGGACCGTGACCGATCATGACGAGGCTCCGGCCCGGGCCGCCCTGGCCTTCGTACGGGAGAATTCCCACGCCGTACTGATCACCATTCGCGCCGACGGGGGGCTGCAGAGTTCCCCGGTCGCGGCCGGGGTCGACGACTCCGACCGCATCGTCGTCTCGACGCCGTCCCGGACCGCGAAGGCGCACAACCTGCGCCGCAACCCCCACGGCAGCCTGTGTGTGGTCACCGCGCAGTGGTTCGGACCGTGGGTGCACGTCGACGTGACCGCGGAGGTCGTTGGGATGCCGGACGCGCTGCCGCTACTGGAGGCCTACTACCGCAGCGTGGCGGGCGAACACCCGGACTGGGACGAATTCCGCTCGGTCATGATCGCCGAGGACCGGGTGCTGCTGCGGTTGACGCCCGGGCGGGCCGCGGGCCCGGGTGCCGTGGGCTGACCGGTCACGCCGGCGTGCTGACCGCCGCCTGCGTGGGGCTGGTCCTGGCCGACCCTGTCGCCGTCGCACCGGTCCTGGGCGACCTTGTCGCCGTCCCGCCCGCCTTGTTACCGATAGACCGGCGACAAAGTCGGTGCGCCGGCGACAGAGTGGGCCGTGGCCTCGCCAGGTTGGGGGCCGGGGCGCATCGGCTGCTGTCATGCCCCCCGGGGTCCGTGATCGCCCCGAAAAATCAGCCATAGTGGTCGGTTCGGCGTGAAGCGTGAAACGACCGACCCGCTGTCCGGTGAGTTCAGCCGGTTCAGCCGGTTCAGCGCGGACTCGGTGCCGGTCGAGCGCATCGCCCACGGTCACCTCTCCACAGTGCTGCCCTCGTTTCGGTCGCTGGCCGTGGGGTCGTCGCTCAAATCGAGTTGGATCCCACCCGCGGTGCGACGCCTTGCCTCACTGTTACCTGCCCGCGCAGGTCCCGTTTGCGTACGATTGCGACCGGCGCTGACCAGTCCGTGCCGCTCCTTGATTGACTTTGTCTGGTTTCAGCGGTTGAGTGACACACCGGGATCGTTCAGTGACGAATGAGGGGTGTGCACCGTGGCGCGCATACGGACAGCTGTGGGGCTCGACGGATCGGGTCGCCGGCTCGCCGCGCTGGTGACCGGCGCGGCGCTGGGGTTGGGGAGTCTGATCGGCGGCGGGGTGGCGGCTTCGGCCGGGTCAGGGCCCGGCGCGGCTGCTGCGAGCGGTGTCGCCGCGCCCGCTGCGGGCACCGCCCCGAGCGGCCCAGACGGCCCCGGCTACCCGGCGGTGGGAGCCGGAACGCACTTTCTCAACCACGATACGTACCTGTCCGGAATGAACGACAAGGCGTGGTACGAGGCCAATATCCCGTTCGTCGATCTGCCCGATCAGACGCTACAGGACGTCTATTACTACCGGTGGCGGGTCTGGCGGGAACATGTGCGCTACACCAATCCTAGCGACGGTTGGGTCCTGACCGAGTTCCTCGACTGCTGCGGTTACGCGGCCCCCTACCAGGCGATTGACGCTGCGGCCGGACACCACATCGATGAGGGCCGGTGGGTAAGAGATACCTCCTACCTCGACGACTACATCAGGTTCTGGCTGACCGGGCCGGGGGCCGGCCCGAAGCCGGCAACCGAGGCGTTCAACCCGGACACCACCGACTGGGCCCACGAGTACAGCTTCTGGTTGGCCAGCGCCGCCGTCGGACGCGCCCAGGTGAGCGGCGGCTTCTCCGAGCTCAAGACCCTGCTGCCGCAGCTGCAGGGCCAGTACCACGGCTGGGACAAGCAGTTCAACGCCGAACTGGGCCTGTACTGGTCGGTCCCGGTGTGGGACGCGATGGAACTGTCGGCGTCGTCCTACCAGTCCGACGATCCCTATCACGGCGGCGACGGCTACCGTCCGACCCTGAACTCCTACCAGTACGGCGACGCGGTCGCCATCAGTCGGATCGCGGAGATGACCGGGGACAAGAAGACCGCCAAGGCCTACGCCGCGCGCGCCGGATCATTGAAGGCAGCGATGCAGAAGTGGCTGTGGGACCCGAAACGCAAGTTCTACTACGACATGCCGCGCGAGAACAATCCCGACCACACACTGCTGGACACCCGCGAGGAGATCGGATTCATCCCGTGGCAGTTCGGTGCGGCATCGGCCGGCGACGACGCCGCCTGGGCGCAGCTGATGGACCCACAGGGCTTCGCGGCTCCCTTCGGCCCCACGACCGCCGAACGCCGCAGCCCGTTGTTCATGTACGAAGCGGGCGGCTGCTGCCGCTGGGACGGACCGAGCTGGCCGTTCGCCACCGCCCAGACGCTGACCGGAATGGCAAACCTGCTCGAGGACGACCCGTCGCAGCGGACCGTCACTAAGGCCGACTACGTGGACGCGCTCACGATATACGCGAAGACGCAGTTCAGGAACGGCACGCCCTATGTTGCCGAGGCGCACGCACCGGACGATCCGAACTGGATCTACGACGGGCGGAACCACAGCGAGGACTACAACCACTCGACATTCAACGACCTCGTGCTGTCGGGCCTACTCGGGATCCGCGCCCAGGACGGCGCGCAACTGAAACTGAAGCCGCTGATCCCCGACAGCTGGGACCACTACGCGGTGGAGAATGTGCCCTACCACGGCCACAACGTCAGCATCCTCTGGGACCGCGACGGCTCCCACTACGGCCAGGGTGCGGGAATGCGCGTCTACGTCGATGGCACGCTGACGCGGACGGCGGCGACGGTCTCGGAAATGACTGTGCCGGTTGGGCCGGCACCGGGCAAGGGCTGGACAGCGCCGGTGGGGGAGGATCGGCTGGCCAATGATGCCGCTAACCCGTTGCGTCAGGGATTCCCGAAGCCGATCACCTCCTACACCTGGCGCTTCGACGACCCGTGGAATGCGGTCGACGGGAAGGTGTGGTTCAACGAGGTCCCGGAGAACACCCGATGGACCAACTACTCCTCCCCGAACGGGAGCGACTTCTACGGCGTCGACTTCGGTGTTCCCACGCCCATCAGCGACATCCGCTGGTACGGCTACAGCGACGGCGGAGGGGTCCGTCCGGCCGCCGACTACCGGCTGCAGTACTGGGCCGGCAGCGCGTGGGCCGAGGTTCCCGAGCAGACGCGCGACCCGGCGCAACCAGCAGGCAATGCCCGCAACCGGATCACCTTCCCGACCCTGACCACCACCCGCATCCGATTGCTGTTCGCCAACCCGCCGGGGGCATTCGTCGGCGTCACCGAATTCGAGTCGTGGTCACCATCCAGTAAGGACGCCACCGTCACGGTCGGCGCCGCCGCGAATCAGGGTCCGGCGGCCTTTGGGACGCCGGTGACGATCGACGGGACCACGCCGATCGACGTCACCGTAGCGAACACCACCTCCTCGAAGCTGGCTGAGCCGTCCGTGTCGCTGGCTCTGCCAGCGGGTTGGAGCGCTACCGAGACAGGAGTATCCGGGACGAAGCGTCGCGGAGAAATTGCCCCCAACGGGTCGGCCACCTGGCACTTCACGGTGACCCCACCGGCCGGCGCGCTCGGCACGGCGACCGATCTCGTCGCGACCGCCAGCTACCAGCGGGTCCACGGAAAGCAGAGCGTCGCGCTGCAGACACACACCCGCCAATTGCTGCAGGTGGCGTTCAACCCCGCGGCCTACAGCAGCACCGTGGCCGACGACTCGTTCACCACCGACACAACCGCGAACTACACCGCACTCAAGCCGTCAACGGATGAGGTGGTGCCACAGCTCTCGGCGGGGAACGGGCGATTGACCGCCACCTCGGATCAGCGTTTCTTCACCCTGCTCGACCGGGGTCTGGCTCCCGAGTCCACGGATGCGGCCGTGATCGTCGACCCGGCGGCATTCATCGGTAATGCCCAGCAGCAGGACAGCTTCTTCGTGGGCCTCATCCGCGACAGCGGCACCTATGTCACCGCCTGGTACAACAACCACTTCGGCACCAGCGGGATCGACGTCCGCATCGACGGCCGGCTCAACCCGTCGGGGACCGGAACCTGCTGCAGTTCCGTCCAGGTCGCGCCAGGTTACCGGCTGGCGCTGCAGGTCCACGGGACTGTTCTCACCTCGTGGGCAGGCCACGACGGCAGCTGGCGGCGCCTGGGCTCGACCGACGTCGGATCGGTGATCAGCGCCGCCGACCTGTCGGGCTTCCACGTCGGGTTCGGGCCGCGCGGTGACCCGGGAACCCTGGCCGTGGGCCGGTTCCAGGCGGTCAGCGGTACCGGCTGACCCACCGGCGTTCCCCGCCGGTACCGGCGCCTCTCGATCGTCGGCAGGGGCCGGACCGCTCAGCCTGGGCCCGGCCGGCGCTCGGCCACTCGGAGCAGTGCTCGCCGCAGCTCGATCCGGTCGTCGAAGCTCCGGTTGCCGGTCGCGGCGATCTGCGTCGCCTCGTGACCGCGCCCGCAGACCACAACGACGTCGTCCGGCTCAGCAAGCCCAACGGCCAGGTCGAAGGCCCTGCCGCGGTCAGGCTCCACGTACACGCGGGCGTGGCCGGCTGACCGGGCGCCGGCCGCAACGACGTCGCGGATCGCCGACGCCTGTTCGGAGTGAGGGCTCTCATCGGTGACGATCATCACGTCGGCGAGTTCGGCCGCCGCGCGGCCCATCCCCGTGCGCTTGCCGGCATCGCGGTCCCCGGTGGCGCCCCGAACGATCAGCAGGCGCCCCCGCGTCAGCGAGCGCAGGAACGGGAATACCCGAGCCTGCCCCGCCTCGTTGTGGGCGTAGTCGACGAACGCGGCGAACCGCTGCCCGGCCTCGACACGTTCCAGGCGACCCGGGATGCCGCGAAGTCCCTCCAGCCCCGCCACCGCCGCGACCGGGTCGGATCCGGTTGCGGTCAGCGCAGCGAGCGCGGCCAGCGCATTGTCGACCTGATAATCGCCGAGTAGGCGCAGTCGAACCGGACCGTCGATCCCCGGCCCGGACACGTGGAAGGAGGTTCCAGCCGCTGTCGCCTGGATGTCACGGGCGGTCCAGTCCGCCGCCCGGCCGGCCGCGGAATAGGTGATAACGGGTACGTCGGCCTGCGCTGCCAGGCGCCGACCCCAGCCGTCGTCGACACCGATGACCGCCCGTTCGCACCATTGCGGCTCAAAAAGCTTGGCCTTGGTGGCGAAGTACGTGCCCATGTCACCGTGCATGTCCAGGTGGTCCCGGCCCAGATTGGTGAACACCGCCACGCCGAAAACGGTGCCGTCGACCCGGTGCATCGCGATTCCATGGCTGGAGACCTCGACCGGAGCGGCGGTAACCCCCGCATCGACCAGTTCGGCCAGTGTGCGTTGCAGGTCGCAGGCCTCGACCGTCGTGCGCGCCGCGGGCCTGGACCACCCCGGACCGAGGATCTCGACGCCGCTGAGCAGCCCCGCGCGATGCCCGGCGGCGGTCATGCCCGCATGCAGCAGGTACGCGGTGCTGGTCTTACCGTTGGTTCCCGTAACAGCCACCAGATCGAGCTCGCGCGACGGGTCTCCGTAGATCCAGGAGGCCAGCGGCCCCAATCGGCGGCGCAGGTCGGCCGCGACGATCGTGGGCAACCGGGGAGCGCCGTCGAGCAGGGCGAGCCCGGGCCCGTCGACAAGCGCGGCCACCGCACCCCGTGAGGCCGCCTGGGCAAGAAAACGTGCACCGTGGGCACGCTCACCGGCCAGCGCGACGTACAGGTCGCCAGGCCGTACCGTGCGCGAATCCTGACTGATCCCGGTGGTCACCGCCGCCGGCCGTGAGGTGTCCCCGACGGGGAGCTCCCGGGCATCGATGCGGGCGACGACCTCGTGCAGCGTCCGTGCGGGCCGACCGTGCCGTGAGTTGGCCCGAGCCGTCGCGCGAACGGCCCCCGAAAGATCCACCCCCCGACTCTGACGCGGTCAGCGCCTCACGGCAAGCAGACGGCGGGTCGCCGGGCCGGCTGCCGGACGAAGCGGACTGTCCAGAATCGACACGATTGGCCGGTTTCCGCGCGATTTCGCCCCTCCAGGGGCCGGGTGTTGTCGATTCCGGACAGCCCGAACAGCCGGGGCCGCTCAAACAGCCGGGGCCGCCCGCCTACAACCTGACGCTGCAACAGCGGCTGGACGGGTCACAGCGTGGGAGTGACCTCTGGGCCGGGCGCCGCCCGACCCCAACCGCGCTGCCCGGCGACCGCGGTGATCCCCGCCACGGCGACCGCGGCGACCGCACCGGTCAGGGCCCGCCCGACTCCGCCGCTGTCGATGAGCACTCCGGCCAACGCGGTCCCGGCAGCCGCTCCGGTGGTGGTCGCCGTCGACAGCCAGGCCTGCGCTTCGGTGACCCGGCCGGCCGGGGCGAGCGCGTCGACGAGGTTCTGCCCGATGATCAGGCTCGGCGCGATCGCCAGCCCTGCCAGAAAGAGGAATGGCTCCAGTGCCAGTAGTGGCGGGTGTCCGGTCGAGAGCAGCAGCGCCAGCGGTACCAGGCCTGCGGTGAAGATGCCGAGCGTCACCGGCAACCTGCGGTACTCGGCCTCCGGGTTGCGCAGGGCGCCATAGCTCAGCCCGCCCAGGGTGCTGCCGCCGGCGATTGCGGCGAACAGGTACCCGAGCTTGCCGGGATCGCCGAAGATCTCCCGGGCCGTGGCCGCCAGCGAGGTGTCGATCTGTCCGAACCCGACCGACATCGCTGCGATGACCAGGTAGACGGGTAGCAGGCCCGGGGCGCTGAGGATGGCGGTCCGACGGGTCGCCGGTGGGTTCGCAGCCCCACCGGCGGCGGCCCAGGTCGGCCGGTCGGGCGCCACCCGGGCGCTCGGGGCCCCTCGTGCCGCTCCCGTCGCCGAATAGGCGAGCCCACCGCAGGCGAGCACGGCCGCGGTCACCAGCAGCGGCACCACCGGCGGTGCCACGACCACCAGCAGCGAGAGCAGCAATGGACCCCCGACGAAGATCGCCTCCACCGACACCGCATCCAGCGCATAGCCCGCGCGGCGGCGTCGGAGATCCGGCAGCGTCACCCGCCACGCCGCGCGCATCGCCGCGCTCATCGGCGGCCAGCACAACCCGACCGAGGCTGCGAGCAGGACCAGCCCGACCGCCGGCAGTCCCTGCACGGTGCTCACCGCCAGCACCGCGAGCAGTACCGCGCTGAGCAGGGACGTTGCGGCGGCGACCCGCGGCTGCCCGAACCGGTCCATCGCTCGCCCCCACACCGGCGCCCCGACAGCGATACCGAGGGCGTACGCACCGGTGACAGCCCCCGCCAGGCTGTAGGAGCCGCGTTGGCCGGACACCAGCAGGACCATTCCCAGCGGGGCCATGGAGATCGGCAGCCGTGCCAGCACCGACGCGGCGAAGGGGCGGACCGCCGGTGCATGCGTGAGGACCTCGCGGTAGGTCCGCAGGCCGCCGGTCCTGGACGCCCGGCTGTCCACCCCGCCTCCTGACTGGTTCTCACGACCCTGGAGCAGGCGGCGGCTGGTGGTTGCGTCCTCGGCTATCGGCGGGGGAGTCGGCTTCGATCGGGGGCCGACCGAGGACCGCCGGTTCAGCCCTGGCGAAGGATACCGACGCGGCCGGCTGCCCCCGAGGCCCAGCAACTCCCGTCCGCGGCGCACTCGACATTATCGAAGGAGCGGGTGTCGAAACGGGTCCACGTCAGCCCGGCGTTGTCCGAGACGTCGGAACCGGTCGGGCCGACGGCGACCAACGAGGCAACAGTCCGTGCCACGAAAGCGACACCGGAGCGGTAGCCGTGCGGCATCACCGGGGAGGTAAACCAGTGCCGGGAATCCGGCGACACCGCGGCGATCCGGTCGCGTCCGGTCGGCGCGGTGAAGTCGCCGCCGACCGCCACGACGGCCGTACTCGTGGCGACGCGGCCATGGACACGGAGGGAGAACGGGCGCACCGCGAGAGAGAAGATCCCGGCGGCGTCACCACTGGCGACGGGGGTGTCCGAAACCGACCAGGTGTGCCCGGCGTCGGTCGAGTGGAACACCCGCGCTTTCGCCCCGCCCCCGGTGGCGATCCACGCCTGACGCGATCCTGAGGTCACCAGGCAGGTCCCGGACGCCGCGAACGCAAACTCCCCGGGCAGGGCGGCGGGCATCCCGGCGTTGGACTGCACGGCCCAGTGGCGGCCACCGTCGGTGGTCCGGGCGATGCGGAACTTCCCGTCGGGCGGATCGGAGACGGCGATCCCCTCCCGCGGTGAGAAGAAGGCCATGCAGTCGTAGAAGGCCGCCGGGTCATGGTTGACGAAGCCCAGCGTCCAGTTCCGGCCGCCATCCACGGTGCGGTAGATCCGGGAGTCGCTGCCCGCCCCGATGGTCAACGCCACCGCCCGATGCGCGTCGAGGGCTTCGATGTCGCGGAACTGCAACCCGGCGGGCAGCCCGGGCGGGGAGACATCGGCCCAGCTCCGGCCCCCGTCGACGGTGCGCAGCACGGTGCCCTCGGTTCCGGCGACCCAAGCCACCCTTGAGCTGACCGCCGCCAGGCCGCGGAACTACCGCTGCCCGAAACCGGCCGGGGAAACCTCGCGCCAGTGCGGCAGGTGCGCAGATCGGGCCACTGCCGTCGGGAGCGGGGAGGACGCGGCGGCAGTCGAGAGCTGGGCGGCGGCTGGGGTCGAGAGCTGGGCGGCGGCGGCGGCGGCGGCGGACGGGACGGCGGCGGCTGGCAGAGCGGTCGTCGCGGCGACGAGGCCGAGAACCGCGGTGACCGGCAGGGCCCAGTGGGGGAGCTTCATCCTGCTGAGGATAGGGATGATCGCCGGCAGCCCGTCCGCGCGTCTGCAGGGCCGAGCTGGCGATAGCGTTGGCCGCCACAGACGTCCCGCCCTGACGACGAGGTGATGAGGATGACGGCACCCACCGTGACAGCGCAGGGAGCGGTGCTCGAGCAGTCCCCGGACGCGCTGGGGGAGTTGCGCCGCTCCGACGACGCCGTCGACGACGTCGCTGAGCTGCAGCACCGGCTGAGCCGCGACGGATACCTCTTCCTGCCCGGCTACCTCGACCCGGAGCAGGTTCGCGCGGCGCGCACGCAGCTGCTGCCGGACCTGGCGCGCCTCGGTGCGCTGGCGCAAGGCTCCGATCCCAGGCAGGCGCTGGCGGCCGACGAGGTACCGCCACTGGGGATTCTCAGCGATCTGGCGGCCGGGAGCCCTGCCCTGATGCGCCTGCTCTACGGCCCACGGATGCTCGGCTTCTTCGCGGCGCTGTTCGGCGAGCCGGTCCGGCATTACGACTTCACGTGGCTGCGCGCGACCCCGCCGGGTCGTGGGACCAAGCCGCACGGGGACAGCGTCTTCATGAACCGGGGCACGACCCGCCAGCTGACCGCCTGGGTTCCCCTCGGCGACATCGACCGCAGGCACGGCGGGTTGGTGATGCTCGAAGGTTCCCACCGGCTGACCGAGATCCGCCGTAGCTACGGAGACCGCGACGTCGACACCTTCTTGCAGCAACGGTCCGGAGACTGCCCGTTGGGAGGGCTGGATCAGCGAGAATCCGCAGCGGTTGCGTGCGGATCGGGGCTGCCGCTGGGTGACCACCGACTTTGCGGCCGGAGATCTGCTGACCTTCACCACTTACACGCTGCATATGAGTCTGGACAACAACACCGACCGGGTACGGCTCTCCTCCGATTCCCGGTACCAGCGGGCCAGCGAGCCGGCGGATCCGCGGTGGGTGGGTGTCGCGCCGAGCGGTCACGGTCCGGCCAGTCAACGCGGCGTCATCTGCTGAAAGCGGGCGTGCCGGGTAGCAGCCGGTGTCCTGCGGCAGGGGCTTTCAGGGCTTGACCGCGATGACCGGGCAGCCGGCGCCGAGCAGGATCCGCTGGGCGGAACTACCCAGGATCAGCTTGCCGACGGGGGAGCGGCGACGGATCCCGATGACGATCGCGGTGGCACTGACCTGGTCGGCGATCTCCAGAATCACCGAGGCGGCGTCGTCGTTGTCATTGAGCTGGCGCATCGTGTGGGCCAGGCCCGCCGCCTGCACCCGGGCGTCGACCGCGTCCTGCACCTGTTCGACGGAGATCGGCTCGTCGGCGTCGGCAGGGATCCGCGCGCTGTTGACGACGACGAGGTCCTCACCGGTGCGGCTGGCCTCGGAGATGGCACGGGTGAGGGCGGCATCGCCCTCACGGGTGGGCAGGTACCCGACGACGACGCTCATTGGCCCCGGTACCTACTTCTTGGGAGCCCCGGCCCGGACGGTCTGAACGGCGGAGGCGACTCCGGTGACCACCGGCCCTGCCTTCTTGTCCTTCTTCGGCTTCCGGGTCTCGCGGTTGCCCTTGTTCTTGTTCGACATCGTGGCCTCCCGGCTGGCTGATGCCCCCGGCGGCGGTTGTCCGCACTCCCGTGGGTCCGCACTCAGTGTGACACCTCCTGATCGACGGCAGGCCGTGACCGGGACCGCTGCCACCCGCCGAGGGCTAGCCTCGGCGAATCTGGCTGATCGTCGACCCCGGGAGTCATCGTGCGTTATGTGGAAGTCCCGGACGGCCCGAAGCTGTCGAAGATCGGGCTCGGGACCTGGCAGTTCGGCTCTCGGGAATGGGGCTACGGCAAGGACTACGAGAGCCGCGCCGGGGATCTGATCACCCGCGCGCTGGACCTGGGCGTGACCCTGATCGACACCGCCGAGGTCTACGGGATGGGCCGTAGTGAGCGGCTGGTGGGCGAGGCGCTCGGCGACAACCGCGACCGGGCCGTCATCGCGACCAAAATCTTCCCGGTGCTGCCGCTGGCGGCGGTGGTGCAGCAGCGCGCGGTGGCCAGCGCCGCCCGACTCGGCGTCGAGGTCATCGACCTCTACCAGGTGCACCAGCCGAATCCGGTGATCAGGGACGGCGCGACGATGAAGGGAATGCGCGCACTGCAGCAGATCGGGCTGGTCCGTGAGGTGGGGGTCAGCAACTATTCGTTGGACCGGTGGCAGGCCGCGGAAGCCGAACTCGGGGGCCGGGTGCTCTCCGATCAGGTGCGCTACAGCCTGGTGTCGCGTGGTCCGGACACCGATCTGATCCCCTATGCGCAGGCCAATGACCGGATCGTCATCGCGTACAGCCCACTCGCGCAGGGGCTGCTCAGCGGAAAGTACGACGCCGACCACCGGCCGCGCGGTGCCGTGCGGGCCGGCAATCCGCTGTTCCTGCCGGAGAATCTGGAACGTGCCACCCCACTGCTCCGGACGCTGCGCGAGGTTGCCCGCACCCATGACGCATCGCCGGCCCAGATCGCGTTGGCGTGGACGGTGCGTCATCGGCAGGTCGTCGCCATCCCCGGCGCCTCCGGTGTCGAGCAGCTGGAATCCAATGCCGCCGCCGCCGACATCGAGCTGACCGAGGATGAGATCACCGCTCTCACGGACGCCGCGGAACGGTTCGAGCCCATCACCGGGGCCGCGGCGCTACCCCGCCTGGTCCGATCGCGGTTCAGGGCCCGTACGGGATGAGTGGCGCGCCGACGCGTTGCCAGCACGGGTAGTCCGCCCGTGTCTGCGTTGGCAGGCGATGGGGTTGTCGAACTGGTCGAGGTCGACGAGCGGGTATTGGTTCGCCTTGTCGTTGCTGCGACCGGCGGTGCGCAGCCCGACGAGGTAACACCGCCAGTGGGTGGCGGGCCAGGGTGGACCGGGGAGCGCGTCGCGTGGTTGGTGGACTTCCACCGGGACCGCCGCGAGGGGTTGCACGGGCCGGCAGGTGAGGCGACGTGGGCGGTTGTCCTCGACGGTGAGGCAGTGGGATCGGTGCGACTAGCGCGGACGGACGCCGACGGCACGCTGGAAACCGGGATCTGGCTGGCCCGGCCGGCGCGGCGGCGGGGGGTCGGAGCGCAGGCGATGACCGTGGTGTTCGAGCTGGCGGCCGGGCTCGGCGCTGACCGCGTCATCGCTATGACGACGGCAGCCAATCTGGCATCGCAGGCGCTGCTGACACGCGTCGGGTTCGCGTTGACCCGGACCGGCGACCGGGTCGAGGCAGTCCGCGTGCTCGGCCGAACCGATGCCCGGCCCGGGTGATGCGACCTGCAGGTCGCGGGTCCGACTGCTGACAGGTGGTCAGGACCTGGCAGTCGCTGGTAGCGGAATCCCGAACCCGGGCGTGGTGGGCAGCGACAACGTCCCGTGTGCCAGCCGGTAACCGCTGGTGTCTACCCCGTCCACCACGCCGGGTACGCCTTCCACGATGTCGACTTGGCCCAGTCCGGACCCCATCGCCGCGCAGTAGCAGGTCTTGAGCGGTTCGCCCCAGGCGTGCGGCGACATCCGGGCTCCGGACGCGTGCACGGTCGGGGTCACGCATCGCCACGCCGTCAGGCCGAAGGACAGCACATCCATCAGCAGCACATCGACGAGCCCATCGGCGGCCAGTTCCAGCAGCTGTCCAACGTCCGGGTCGGTCTCTCCGTCGGCGAGCAGGAACTCCGCGCCCGTGTCGTCGCGCCAACGGCGCAGCGCCCGCAGGCTGTCCGGTTCCTCCCGGAACGGTTCCTCGACCCAGTCGAGCTCGCAGTCGGCGACGGCATCGAGATAACTCAGGCAGTCGTTCAGACTCCAGCCGTCGTTGGCATCCACGAGCAGCCGCGCGTCGGGGAAGGCCGCGCGCACCGACCGGGTGACCTCGATGTCGCGGGCCAGGCCGTCGTCGTGATCCATCCAGCGGTTGCCGCGCCCGACCTTCAATTTCAGGGCCCGGTAGCCGGCGGCAAGGTCCTCGCGGCAATGGTCCAGGACCGCCTCGACGGGATCGGTGCCCGGCGCGGCGTCCAGGTCGGCGAAGTAGATCGCGCCGCTGTAGACGGGCAGCGCATCCCGGCCGGCGGATCCGAACAGGGTGGCGACCGGGACGCCCATCAGCCGGCTCGCCAGGTCGTGCAGGGCGATGTCGGCCGCTTCGGCGACGGGTTCGACGACCCCGATAGCGGGATGGATCACGTCGGCGACCAGACGTCCGACCAGGTGTGTGGCCAACCCCGCCACCGGTCCGGACGCCAGGCCCCATCCGCTCACGCCGTCCTCGGTGGTCACGGCTACGGCCGTCGACGTTGGACCGGTCCCGTGCGACCCGAGTCGGGCGTTGCGGCCGATCCGCCGGGGGTAGCGGCTGCTCACCGGGAAGGCGGTGACCGTGCTGATGCGCTGGTCGCGGAGCTCACCGGGGTCCATGCTCGCCGCCGTGGGGTTGGCCATCGCCGCTCCTCTGTGTCGACAGCTCGGAGGGGCACCGTACCCATCGGTCACCGGCACCGCCGTTTCCACGCGCGACCGCCGGAGCTGGCTTGCGCACGCCAGGGTTCCCGTTGCCCTCGGGTCGTTGTGTTGGGATACGAAGCGCACCCGTGGACGGGCTCTGGCGGTGCGATTCGTATCCCAACGCGCTGGCCGCGTGCCACCATGCGCGGGAAGCGATCAAAGCGCGCGGAGGAGGTCGGGCAATGCGGGACCGGGTGGTGTTGGTGACCGGCGCGAGCCGACGGATCGCCATCGGAGCGGCCATTGCCCGCCGGTTGGTCGCCGACGGCGCGGCGGTATTTCTGCACTCGTGGTCGCCGTACGACGCGCAGCAGCCCTGGGGCGACGACCCGGAAGGAGCCGAGGCCCTGGCGGACGAGCTTCGCCAGCGCGGAGGTGCGGTCGAGCATCTTTCGGCGGACCTGTCCGACCCCGCCGCTCCGCCCGAACTGATCGCCGCCGCGGTGGACCGGTTCGGGCACCTGGATGCCGTGGTCGCCAACCACGCCCGCAGTGTCAATCAGAGTCTGGAGCAGCTGACCGCGGCCGAACTCGACCTCACCTGGGCCGTGAACACCCGCGCCACCCTGCTGCTGGTCCAGCAGTTTGCGGCCCGGCTCGGCGGTTCGGAAACGGACGACCGGTCGATGGGGGATGGCGCCGGTGGCCGGGTCGTGTTGTTCACTTCCAGGCAATACCACGGCGCCATGCCAGCCGAATTGCCCTACATAGCCTCCAAGGCCGCGCTGCACGAGCTGACGGCCAGCCTCGCGGTGCACCTGGCGCCCCGGGGAATCACGGTCAACTGCGTCAACCCGGGCCCGAATGACACCGGCTACGCCGACGAGGCCGGACGGGCCGCTGTGATCGCGAAGAACCCGGGCGGTCGATGGGGCGTCCCCGACGACACCGCACGGTTGGTTTCCTGGCTGCTCAGCGGCGAGGCCGAGTGGGTCACGGGGCAGACGATCGCCTCCGACGGCGGATGGTCCGCCGCCCACTACTGAGCACGCGACCCGAAAGCTGCTGATGGCGGCCCGGGTGCGGCGACTGGCCCATCTGCGGCCGAGAGGGCAACGATCTGTTGAACGGTGTGGGCTTCGCGAATTGGCTGGATTAGCGGTGCGGACCGGCTAGGTTCATCCTGTGGCGGAGTCGCTGGGTGATCCTGAGGCCGGGAGGCTCGCCGCGCGTCGGCAGGCGGCTCGCGTCACCGGCCCGCTGGCGATCGCCGGACTGCTCGCCTTCGTCCTCGCGACCATCGGGTATCTCGGCGCCGGTTTCGGCGTGTTGACCGACTGCACGAACGCGTCTTCGTGCACGGAAACCTCCTGCGCCCCATGTCGGGGACCGAATGCCTGGCTACTCGCCGGCGGGATCGGCGAATGGGTGCTGGTCGCCACCACGATCGGCGTTGGGGCCACCGCGCTGATCCGTCCCGCTCTGGCACGGATGGCCCGGCCGGCGGCGCTGGCGATCGGGGTGGCCGCCCTCGTCCAAATTTCCCTGACCACGTTTATCGCCACGCGCAGCTATTAACCGCAGCTGCCGTGGGGCGGGACCGTTGCCGCGTCGGTAGCGACATGCCCAGGATTGTGTCGGCGGGTATGCTGACCCGCCATTCTCGGGCGGTGCGGTGAAGGTGTGCGACAGTCTTGACCTGTCGGTCCAGCAGGGCATTCGGGATGGTGATGATGTGGTCGAGGTGATCGGCGCGACGGTCGTGGTGCGCAGGACCCGGCGCTTGAGCTCGGGCGTGAGGACAAGGCCCGGCCTCGTTTTACCCGCAAGATCGCGGAAGGTCCAGATGAGCCGCACCGGTCAGTCCAGCCCGAGCTGGTCGAGCACGGCCGACTGCCCGGCCGGGATGGCGTCCAGTTCGGCATCGGGGGCTTCCCCGTGCCTGGGCCAGGGGGCGAGCGTACGGGGACTGGCGGCGGTGGATCAGTAATGAGCGCTCACGCCCGTCGCTGGAGGATGACGATGCACCGTGCCGAAGGCCTGGAGTTTGCCAAGGTCGCCCTCGCCGGAGCCGGCTCCCGTACGCCCGCCACCCAGTCCCGGCTGGCCTCGATGGACCCGGCGGAGCGCGCTGACGCGGAGCTACGCGAGCGCTCCCTGACCTACGTCGCCGCTACCCGGGCCCGCGACGAGCTACTCGTGATCGTCCACCGGTGACCCTGGTGACGCGTACCGATCACTCGCCCCCAGGGGCAAGTCTTTCGCTCACCTGGTCGATGGTGAATCGACTCCGCAACTTGCAGGCCGAGTTCTGGTTCGCGAACATACCAGTTACCCAAAGAGCCTGATCGCGAGGCACGGTCGTCTTCCAAGTTACCCGCACGACATACTCAAGTCGGTCCTTTCCATCCTCGGGGCCATCGTGCTTGTAGTTGCCCTGGAGTCCGGACTGGCCACTGAGGTGCTGCAACAGACCACTAACCTCCACCTGCGACTCCGAGAAGGGGGCGACCTCCGCCGCAACTGTTCCGACGCCGACGTATCCGGACTTCGGAGTGTTGACAAAGATCCGACCACCGACCGGTAGTAGCTTGAGCGTGCGTGAGTACCATTCGCAGCCACCGGCGGATACGAAGCCGAATGTCCGAGCGTCCTCCCAGGACCTCCCGCCGGTCTCCTCGCCGAAGGACACGAACCAGTCCTGGCCGTTCCAGGGTTGCCCGGACCTCTTCAAGGATGTTCGTCCCGAAGAAGCAGCCGCGACCTCCTCGATCAGCCAGGACCGGGCAAGGTAGGACCGGTCACCGTCGGCGAAATGACGAAAGAACACCACGTTGATCGGAAGGTTATATCTGCTCAGATAGGTGATGATCCGTTCGGTGGCGGGATCGATCTCACCGGCGACGACCGTCAGTTTGTGCTCGATATTGAGCTCGTCCGGCGGCGCCTGCCCGAAACGGTCGGCGAACGATTGGTCGAAATCGTCCTTGCCCTGCCGGTAGTTCGAGAAGATCTGACGGATGTCCTCGCCTGTCAGCCCCTCGATCCATGACCCATAGTCGAGGATCTGTGCGACGACCTCCCGGGGCGTTCTGTCCCGCTTCAGCTCGAGAACCTGGAGGTTGCCCTCGCTATCGATGCCCAGCAGGTCAATGAGCTTTCCAAATGCTGTCGGTACCTGCCGCCCGATGAGCATCACCGGTTCGCTGAGGATGGTGGGATCCTGTTCGATCAACTCCTCGAGTGTCGATTCGAGGCTGATGGACGTCGAATGGACTTTGACGGGGGCCCGATCGATTCGCCACAGTCCGATTTCGAGGTGCACGGCGATCCCTTCCAGATCCTGGCCTGTCCCGACCGTCTAAGCAAGCCTGGTCGATAGTTCACGGTAGAGGATTGGTGTCGTGATGCCAGTTCTCGGACGACCAACGGATCCGGGCCATGAGGGTTATTCACGAGCCTGACTTCACTTAGTCGGAAGTATGGATTTCAGCGTGTCGCTGCATGAAGGACGGTCCGTTCCTTGACACGATTGGGTTACCACACTCAATCAGAAGAAACGGACCGCCGATATGTATCATACGACAGGGCTCGACCGGGACCAGGTCAGAGAACTCGCCGTGCTCGTCTATCGGCACTGCCAAACAATCCCTGGACACTCCTGGCCGCCCTGCCTGGGACTGTACAGATCCGTTGTCGTGGCCCTGACATACCTGCGCCGCAACCGAGTCCAAGCTGAAATCGCCGAACTGTTCGGGGTCTCCCAATCCACGGTCTCCCGAGCCATCACCGGGCTCACGCCCATCCTCGCCACGGTCCTGAGGGACCAGATCCCGGTCGCGGAAGACCTCGACCCCGCCCAGCAGTACATCGTCGACGGCTCCCTGCTTCCCTGCTGGTCCTGGGCCGACCACCCCGAGCTGTACTCGGGCAAACACC